>Ga0114899_1000064_pt1 | contig 125618 bp, 119 predicted proteins | sample MalvireepMed_215_FD_83497 | JGI IMG/M metagenome (GOLD analysis project Ga0114899, IMG submission 83497) | Marine viral communities from the Global Malaspina Expedition - Malaspina viral metaG DeepMed_215 | ecosystem: Environmental > Aquatic > Marine > Oceanic | place: Mediterranean Sea...
CGATGAAGCTTGCGTTTTCAGTGACCTTGTCTTCTTCAACACCGAGGTGCTCGACAACGATCTTCTTCACGCGATCTGCGACATCACTCATAGCTCAAATCCTTCAATAGGTTTTCTGTCAGTAGTGTAAACGTGGTACCCGATCCGTCCCCCTATTGAAGGAGTTCCCGGGAACCGGAAACCGACAACGAACAATCGCCAGTTTCAATATTTGGTATAGCGGCCCCTTTTAAGCAGAAAAGAAGGCAACCCGCAACGGGTTAAATCATCGCCATTCCGCCATTCACATGCAAGGTCTGTCCTGTGACATAAGCTGCTTCGTCACTCGCAAGATACAGAACCGCTGCAGCGATCTCTTTGCTGTCGCCCATGCGACCTGCCGGGATACCGCCCAAAAGCTTTTCTTTCTGGGCGTCTCCGAGTTCTTCGGTCATCGCCGTGGTGATAAAGCCCGGTGCCACACAATTTACCGTGATCCCGCGGGCTGCAACTTCCTGTGCCAGCGATTTTGACCAACCAATCATGCCGGCTTTGGCTGCGGCATAGTTGGTTTGGCCCGGATTGCCCGTCACACCAACGATCGAGGTAATATTGATGATACGACCATGACGACGCTTCATCATGCCACGCAGGGAGTTACGCGCAAGCTTGAAGGCTGAGGTCAGGTTCACATCAAGAACTGCCTGCCAGTCTTCGTCCTTGAGGCGCATGGCAAGCTGATCACGGGTGATTCCCGCATTATTGACCAGAATATCAAGCTGACCGCCCAGCGCTTCTTCGGCATTCTTGATCAGGCCATTGACCGATTCTGAATCCGAAAGGTTGCCCGGAACCACCACCGCGTTGTCGCCGATTTCAGCAGCAACCGCTTCGAGGCGTTCCTGACGGGTCCCCGACAGAGCGACCTTCGCACCAGCGCCAGCCAGAACCTTGGCGATTTCGCCACCGATACCGCCGGTCGCACCGGTTACAAGTGCCGTTTTCCCTGCAAGATCAAACATAAATTCTCGTTCCCTTTGGGTTCGTTCGTGTTCACAACACTCTTAAAGAGTGCCGAGGAATGCTTCGATATCTGCCGGACCGTTGACAGCCGTGCCGCTCAGTTCGCGGTCAATGCGGCGTACCATACCGGTCAAAACCTTGCCTGCGCCGATCTCTACCAGATCGGTGATGCCTTGTTCCTTCATATAAAGAACCGACTCACGCCAGCGCACGGTTCCGCAAACCTGCTCTACAAGGAGTTTACGAATGGTTTCCGGATTATCAGTTTTTTCTGCGGTCACGTTGGCAACAACCGGCTTGCCTGGCGCATTCATGGTGACAGCGGCCAGTGCCTCTGCCATGCGATCAGCAGCCGGCTGCATCAGGGCACAATGGAACGGTGCAGATACCGGAAGCAGGACAGCGCGCTTGGCACCCTTTTCCTTGGCGATTTCAATTGCACGTTCAACGGCTGCCTTGTGGCCGGAAACAACCACCTGCCCGCTGGCATTGTCATTGGCCGCGGTGCAGACTTCGCCTTGTGCTGCCTCTTCGGCAACGGCAACGGCATCCGCATAATCAAGACCAAGAAGCGCAGCCATTGCGCCAACACCAACCGGGACAGCGGCCTGCATGGCCTGACCACGGATTTTCAGAAGGCGTGCGGCATCGGCAATCGCAAAGGTGCCCGCAGCAGCAAGTGCGGAATATTCACCAAGGGAGTGGCCCGCGACCAGTTCGCATTTGTCGGTCAGGGTAAAGCCGCCCTCTTTTTCCAGCACACGGGTTACCGCAAGGCTGACCGCCATCAGGGCCGGCTGCGCATTTTCTGTAAGGGTCAGTTCGTTTTCCGGTCCTTCGAACATCAGCGCACTCAGCTTTTGGGAAAGCGCGTCATCAACTTCCTGGAAAACTTCGCGGGCAATCGGGAATGCTTCTGCCAGTTCCTTGCCCATACCTACCGCTTGCGACCCCTGGCCGGGGAAAACGAGTGCGCGTGTCATTATATTAAATAAACCCTTGTCAGCTTCTACGAAGGCTGTGCCGAAAACCGGCCCCTTGAAATTGAGCCACCCTTGATAACGTGCGCAAGCGCACTGTCAAGAACTGAAACCCCTCGGGTGCGGTCCGTCCGGCTTTTCATCACCCGAAAAGACACACAACAATATTAAAGTGCATGCATCGGGCCTTTTAATCATCATCGCGCGTTTATGGCATATTTCGCGCCATTTACGAAGGACTGCCTGTTGCGCAGCGCACAATGGCCGCCCCGATAACCATGACCAGCAACCTGGAACCTGCGCGCCTTGAACCCCCTTTGTTTGCGGGCGATGAACACCAACTACTGCTCCCCTGCGCCACAAAAACCCTCTTCACACGGCAACGCATGACCGTTATCACAAAACCGCAACGCTCACAGCCCCGGATGGCTTCGCCGCAACCCGACGGGTTCTGCGGGTCAGGCTTAATTGATCAGCCCATCCCGTAAACGGTAAAAAGCTGCATTTGGCGTTGCACTCATGGGTGAAAAGTGTATATTCCGCCGTCTCACGGCTCCTTGCCGGGATTGCCCGGCTATGCCTGCATGGCACGAGGTCATGTCAGGAAGAGATAAGCCAAAAGGAGTAATAGGAGTATTATGAGCAAGTACGAGAGCGTGTTTATCGCACGTCAGGACTTCTCGACCGCACAGGTCGAAAGCCTGAATGAAAAGCTGACCCAGACCATCGAAGGTCTCGGCGGCAAAATCGCCAAAACCGAATATTGGGGTCTGCGTTCCCTGGCATACCGTGTCAAAAAGAACCGCAAAGGCCACTATACCCTCTTCCAGATCGAAGCTGAAAAAGACGCGATCGCGGAATACGAGCGTCAGATGCGCCTGAACGAAGACGTTCTGCGCCAGATGACTGTCAAGGTTGACGAGTTCGAAGAAGAACAGTCTGCCATTCTGCGCAACCGCGACGAGCGCGGCGGTCGTGGCGGCAATCGCCGTGGCGGTCCCCGTCAGAACGGCTAACAGATAGCGAGGAGATAATATCATGGCTGGACGTCGTCTGTTTTTCCGTCGTCGCAAAACCTGCCCGTTCTCGGGTGCGGATGCGCCGAAGATTGACTACAAAGATGTCAAACTGCTGCAGCGTTTCGTTTCCGAACGCGGCAAAATCGTTCCGAGCCGTATTACTGCGGTTTCGGCCAAGAAGCAGCGCGAACTGGCGAAAGCCATCAAGCGTGCACGCTTCCTGGCGCTGCTGCCTTACGCAGACCAGGTCTGAGGCAGTCGGCAAGAGACCCTTTTGAGGTCTCGGGCCGGGAGTAGATGATGCAACGTGACACCCTCATAGCGATCGGGACCGGACTTGGCAGTGCCGTTCTGTTCCTGCTGGTTCTATCAGGAAATCCGTTTGCTCTTTTGCTCTCATACTTCGGGCATCTGCCGCTTTTCCTGACGGGATTGTGGCAAGGGCCCAAACGCCTGCTGGTTGCGGCATTTGCCGCATGTATTGCCCTCGTTCTTTTGGGGGGATTACTGCCTTTCACGGTCTTTATGGTCGTGTTTGCCGGACCGGCGATGTTGTTGACCCGCATGGCGCTGGTCATCCGGAAAGACCAAAATGGCAATGTTGCCTTCTTGCCTTCCGGAATTGTCGTAAGTGCCATGGCCGTCATGGTCGCGACGGTAATGATCTTCGTTACCGGAACACTGACGGCGGAAGGTGTGGACATACAGGACTTCATCGCGAAGTTCCTGAGCCAGATGTACTCGGAAATGGGTGTCCCCATGACATCCGATGTTCAGGGTCTGATTGGTATGTTCCAGACGTACTTCCCGGCGATTGCTGCGGTGAGCTGGCTGTTGATGCTGTTCGCCAATGCCGCAATCGCACAGGCAATTTTGGTGCGTGCAGGCAAAAACCTGCGTCCGACACCAAGTATGGCATCCTTTGCCTTGCCTGGCTGGTCACTGTTTGCGTTTGCCCTGGCCGGGTTTACGGTCGGCTTTGCCGATGGTTCGCTGGCCTATGTGGCGCGCAACGTCGCGGTGGTACTGGCGGTGCCGTTCCTGTTTCAGGGATTGGCGCTGGTGCATGGGCAGGCAGCCCGATGGCCGCAAAAACGTGTAATTCTGACGGTGTTTTACATCGTCGCGGTTCTGTCCACTTGGTCGTTTATCGCGATCACCGGACTTGGAATTGTTGAGCATTTAATCAGGCTGCGGGGGAAAGAACCGATGACCCGTAGCGATGAGGAGGATCGGTGATGGAAGTTATTCTGCTCCAGCGGGTAGAAAAACTCGGTCAGATGGGTGACGTAGTCACTGTCAAGCCGGGCCACGCCCGCAACCGCTTGCTGCCGCAGGGCATGGCCCTTCGTGCAACCAAAGCAAACATCTCTGTGTTCGAAGCACAGAAAGCACAGCTCGAAGCTGACAACCTGGAACGCCGTAAGGAAGCAGAAGCTGTTTCCGAGAAGATGGGTGAACTCGCAGTCACCGTCGTTCGTCAGGCATCCGACGTTGGCCAGCTTTACGGTTCGGTCACTGCCCGCGATATCGCAAACGCAGTAACCGAAGCAGGCTTCACTGTTGCCCGTACCCAGGTCGTTCTTGATCAGCCGATCAAGACCCTTGGTCTGCATCAGGTCCGTATCAACCTGCACCCGGAAGTTATCATTGAGGTAACCGCCAACGTTGCACGTTCCGAAGAAGATGCCGCTGAACAGCTCCGCAAGGGTTCTGCTGTTCTTGGCACCATCGAGGAAATGGAAGCGGAAGAAGAGGAAGCTCTGGAAGCCGCTGAAGAACTCTTCGAAGAAGAAGTTCCCGAAGACGTTGCAGAAGCACTCGAAGCTGCTTCGGAAGACGAAGAAGAAACCAACGCTTAATTGCGGGTTCTTCGAACCATTTGAAAACGGCACATCCCAAAGGATGTGCCGTTTTCTTTTGCCCTGACGCCAAAGCCCGTCGATTTTTTTCAAAGCATTTCAGGAGCCTGCAGCATTCGCGACCTCTGCGCTGGCGGAATACCGGCTATGAGCAAGCGCGATTAACTCTTTGCGCATATGCGGATGCCTGCTACCTTTTCGGCCCATGACAGATCCCAATTTAGATGCCCTGTTTGCCCCGCTTGAACCGGACCGTGGTGACGACGCCGAAATGGTGCTCGAACGCATGGCGCCGCACAATTTTGAGGCGGAGGCAGCCCTTCTTGGCGCAATCCTTAATAACAACGCCGCCTACGAGCGCGTGTCCGATATTTTGCGCCCCGAGCATTTTGCCGACGGGCGGCACGGGCGCATCTTCGAGGCCTGCGGAAAGCTGATCGAACGGGGCCAGCTTGCAAACCCGGTCACGCTCAAAGCCTATTTCAAGCAGGACGAACATCTTGCCGAAATCGGCGGCCCGCAATATCTGGCCGAACTTTCAAACAATCTGGTTTCGGTGATCAATGCCGGTGACTATGGTCAGCTGGTCTATGATCTGTATTTGCGTCGTGAACTGATCGAGCTTGGCGAAGAAGTCGTCAACGAAGCCTATCAGTACGAACTTGATACCGACGCCACCAACCAGATCGAAAAAGCCGAACAGAAACTGTTCTCGCTGGCGACTGCCGGTTCTGCGGAATCGGGCTTTGTCGCCTTTGGCCCTGCCCTTGCCAAGGCCTATGAAAACATTGATCACGCCTACAAAAACGCCGGGCGCGTTGTGGGCGTGACAACCGGTTTGCGTGACATTGATCGCAAGCTGGGTGGTTTGCACCCGTCTGACTTGCTGATCCTTGCGGGTCGTCCGTCGATGGGTAAAACCGCACTTGCGATGAACGTGGCCTTTAACGCCGCCATTGCATCACACCAGAACCGGGCCGCAGGCGAAGACACCCGCGATGAAACCCGAACCGGTGCGGTTGCCGTGTTCTCGCTTGAGATGGCAGCAGAACAGCTTGCCGGTCGCCTTTTGTCGCAGGCGGCAGAGGTTTCTGGCGATAACATGCGCCGTGGTGACCTGAACGAGCAGGATTTCGAACGCTTGCTGCTGGCAACCCAGGAACTCAATACCGTTCCGCTTTATATTGATGATACGCCAGCACTTCCGGTATCGACGCTGCGTACCCGTTGCCGCCGCCTGAAGCGCCAGCACGGCCTTGCAATGATCGTCGTCGATTACCTGCAGCTTCTGGCACCGCCGACAAACTTCCGCGGCGATGGCCGTGTGCAGGAAGTTTCCGAGATCACCCGAATGCTTAAAGCCATTGCCAAGGAACTTGAAGTTCCGGTTCTGGCCCTGTCGCAGCTTTCGCGTGCGGTCGAACAGCGCGAAGACAAACGTCCGCAGCTTTCAGACCTTCGTGAATCCGGCTCGATTGAGCAGGACGCCGACGTCGTGATGTTCATTTATCGCGAACAGTACTATCTCGAACGTGCCGAGCCAGCCCAGCGCCCGGAAGAAGCCACCGACAAGTTCGGTGAACGCTATGCGCAATGGCAGGACCGTTTGAACCACGTCTATAACACCGCTGAGGTTATTGTTGCCAAACAGCGTCACGGCCCGGTGGGCAACGTGCGCCTGTATTTCGACGGGAACTACACTAAGTTTGGCGATCTCGATCACACAGAAGAAGAGTTTGAACAGGGATAAGGTTCACGCCTTTCCATCAACGGATTCCACGGGGTATTACGAATGACCGTTCTTCCCGCCGTCGGCCGTGCTGCCGAGTGTGCGGAACTGCAAATCAATCTGAAAGCAGTTGCCGACAACTACCACACCCTGAAAAAGCGTTATACCGGACGCACCTGTGCTGCCGTGGTAAAGGCCGATGCTTATGGCCTTGGCGCAGAAACCATCGTGCCGGTTCTCAAAAAGCAGGGGTGCCGCCTGTTCTTTGTTGCACAGGCCAACGAAGCAGCCGAACTCTTCCCGCTTTTGCGCGGCGGCGGACGGATTGCGGTCCTCAATGGCGTTTTGCCCGGTGACGAAGCGTTCTTTATCGAAAATGACGTCATCCCGGTCCTCAATGACCTTGAACAGATCGAACGCTGGTCAAATCTTTGCCGCGAATATGAACGTCCGGCCCCGGCCTTTATCCATCTTGATACGGGCATGAGCCGCCTTGGCCTGACCCCGCGCGAGGTCAGCGAACTGGTCGATCGCTATTCATCGCTGCTATACGGCTTTGAAAAAGCTGGCTACATGACCCATCCGGTCGCAGCCGACGAGGCCGAAAACCCGGTAACCAAGGAACAGTATGATCTGTTCATGAAATGGTACCGACGCCTGCCCCCGGCGCCGCGTGGCTTCTGTAACTCGTCGGCTATTTTCCGCAATGACGATTACCATCTTGAATTCTGCCGTCCGGGTATCGCGCTTTGGGGCGGCAACCCGACCCCGGAAACCACCAACCCGATGCGTTCTGTCGTAAACCTTAAGGTCAAGGTCCTTCAGGTGCGTGAGCTTGATGAAAATCAGGCCGTTGGTTATGGCGGCACCTGGAAGGCAAAACGCAAATCGAAAATTGCCACCATTGCGCTTGGCTACGCTGATGGCTGGCTGCGCTCGCTATCGAATTCGGGAAAACTGATTATCAAGGGGCACGAAGTCCCTTATGTCGGGCGCGTTTCGATGGACGCCATCACCGTCGACATTACCGACCTTCCGGGCAAACCGCTCAAGGCCGGGGATATGGTGCCGCTTCTTGATGACAAGATGACGGTTGACGACGTTGCATCTGCTGCTGGTACAATCGGTTATGAAATTCTAACTTCTCTTGGACATCGCTATCGGCGGGTTTATACAGAGAGCTAAATCATAAGAGCCAGCCAGAAAATTCCGGCAGGTCGATAACAGGGGACTTCGAAGTACAGATGCCGATCTTTGCGCCGGTTGGCCATATGTTTCTGACCTTTTTGGCCCTTGTCGGTCGCGTCACGGTATTTGCGGGACGCACCATCGGCCACATGGTCACACCACCGATCTATTTCCGCCTGATCTTCAAACAGATGCGTGAAATCGGCTATTTCTCCTTGCCGGTGGTGGCGATGACCACGCTGTTTGCCGGGATGGTTCTGGCGCTGCAATCCTATTCCGGGTTCTCGCGGTTTTCGGCCGAAAGTGCGGTTGCGACCGTGGTTGTTATTTCAATGACCCGCGAACTGGGGCCGGTTTTGGCGGGCCTCATGGTTGCTGGCCGCGTTGGTGCCGCGATTGCTGCAGAAATCGGAACCATGCGTGTGACTGAACAGATCGACGCGCTGGTGACCCTTTCGACCAATCCGTTTAAATATCTGGTCGTGCCGCGTGTGATTGCCGGCCTGATCACCCTGCCGGTTCTGGTTCTGATCGGCGATATTATCGGGGTTATGGGCGGCTATCTGGTGGGCGTGAACAAGCTTGGCTTCAATGACGGGTCCTATATCCGCAATACCTTCCAGTATCTTGAACAGCTTGATGTGGTTTCGGGTCTTGTGAAGGCCGCCGTGTTTGGCTTTATCATCACACTGATGGGCTGCTATCACGGGTATCATTCGCGAGGTGGCGCGCAGGGTGTTGGTCAGGCAACGACCAATGCGGTTGTTTCAAGCTCCATCCTGATCCTGATTTCGAACTATATCGTCACCGAACTGTTCTTCACGCGATAAGGGTCGGTTGACAGGATCATGAGCAGCACAGCCAAGATATCGCTTCGCGACGTTCACAAGGGCTTTGGCCCGAAAAAGGTGCTTCAGGGTGTCGACCTTGATGTCGCCAAGGGTGAATCGGTTGCCATCATAGGCGGATCCGGCACCGGGAAATCGGTAACTCTAAAATGCGTTCTGGGCCTGCTTACCCCGGATCAGGGCTCCATCAAGGTCGATGGTGTTGAGATGACCACGGCATCGCGCACTGAACGTGATGAGATGCTGGCGAAAACCGGCATGCTGTTTCAGGGAGCCGCCCTTTTTGACTCACTGACCGTGTGGGAAAATGTTGCCTTTGGCCTGATCGAAGGTCAGGGCATGAAAGCCGCCAAGGCCCGCGATCTTGCGATTGCGCGGCTTGAGGATGTCGGTCTGGCGGCTGATATTGCAAACATGTCCCCGGCATCGCTTTCGGGCGGCATGCAAAAGCGTGTCGGTCTGGCCCGTGCCATCGCGACGGAGCCGGAAATCCTGTTCTTTGACGAACCGACCACCGGCATAGACCCGATCATGGGCGACGTCATCAATGACCTTATCGTCAAATGCACCCGTGAACTTGGTGCCAGTGCGATGACCATCACCCACGATATGGCCAGTGCGCGCAAGATCGCTGATCGCGTCGCCATGCTGTATCAGGGCAAGATTATCTGGGATGGTCCGGTTGCCGATATTGACGACGCCGATAACCCCTATTTGCAACAATTCGTTGCCGGTGATATCGAAGGTCCGCTTGAACTTGATCTCAAGCATCTCTGAGCACTGTCTGACCGACATCGCCCTTACTGACACTTCTTTGATCTGCGGAGCATTCTGTGGCCAAAACCCAAAGCCGTTTCATCTGCCAGAACTGTGGTGCCGAGTACCGCAAATGGACCGGACGTTGCGACGGCTGCGGCGAATGGAACAGCATCGAGGAAGAACGCGTTGAAAGCGGCCCCAAGGCCACTGGCGGCATTGCCGGGGGTGCCAAAGGCAAGACCATCGATTTTGTCGCCCTTGAAGGTGAAAGTGCCAGCCCCAAACGCATCATAAGTGGCATCGCCGAACTGGACCGTGCGTGTGGTGGCGGGCTTGTACCAGGTTCCGCCCTTCTTGTCGGCGGGGATCCGGGGATTGGTAAATCGACCATCCTTTTGCAGGCCGTTGGGGCCATGGCAGCCAAACACAAATGCGCCTATATCTCGGGCGAGGAAGCCGTTGATCAGGTCCGCATGCGCGCCGCCCGTCTGGGCCTTGAAAAATCCAAGGTCGACTTTGCCGCCGCCACCAGCCTGCGCGATATCATCACCACGCTGGAAGCGAGCAACCATGACGTGGTGGTTATTGACTCAATCCAGACCATGTATGCGGACACCCTTGATAGCGCACCGGGCACGGTGTCGCAGGTCCGTGCATGTGCGCTGGAACTGATCCGCCTTGCCAAGCGCAAGGGCTTTGCCGTGCTGCTGGTCGGCCATGTCACCAAGGAAGGCCAGATCGCCGGTCCGCGTGTTCTTGAACATATGGTCGATACGGTTCTGTATTTTGAAGGCGAACGCGGTCACCAGTTCCGTATCTTGCGCGCGGTAAAGAACCGTTTTGGTGCGACCGATGAAATCGGTGTGTTTGAAATGGGCGATGCCGGTTTGGTCGAGGTTCCCAACCCATCCGCGCTGTTTCTGGCAGATCGTGATTCGCCGGTCAGCGGCACGGCGGTCTTTGCCGGGCTTGAGGGCACGCGCCCGATGCTTGTGGAAATTCAGGCGCTTGTTGCGCAATCGGCCCTCGCTACCCCGCGTCGTGCGGTTGTTGGCTGGGATTCTGCGCGCATGAACATGATATTGGCGGTGCTTGATGCCCGGTGTGGCCTGCCGCTCAGCCAGTTTGATGTCTACCTTAACGTTGCCGGCGGCTTGCGGGTTGGTGAGCCCGCAGCCGACATGGCGGTTGCGGCAGCGTTGATTTCCGCTGTTGCCGATGCGCCGGTTCCGGCCGAGACCGTGATTGTTGGTGAAATCGGCCTTTCGGGTGAAGTCCGCCCGGTCGGACAACTCGAATCGCGACTGAAAGAAGCGACCAAACTTGGCTTTGGCAATGCCTATACCCCCAAGAATGGCACACAGGGCAAGAAGAAGTTCGCGATCAAGGGCCTCAATCAGACCGAAATCGGCCATCTTCAGGATTTGGTAAACCTCTTCGGCGACGATGTCCGCGACAAGGTGCGTCCGCGCGAAGGCATGTACTAAACGCCTTCACAGTAACGCACTCCGCCACCCGGACTGACGAACAAGGTTTACGAATAGATGGATTTCTCCGCCCTGCCCGATCTTGGCGCACGTGATGTGTTTGACCTGATTGTTGTCGGCATTCTGCTGATCTCGGGGATCTTTGCCTTTTTCCGCGGTTTTATCCACGAAACCCTGTCGATGATGGGCTGGGTCGGGGCCGGGCTTGTCGCACTTTATGGCTATCCGGTTGCACGTCCCTATGTGCGCGAACTGATCCCGTCTGAACTGATTGCCGATCTGGCAACCGGGGTTGGCCTGTTTCTGATTTCGTTTTTGATTTTCTCGTTCATCAGTGGCCGGATCGGCCGGGCGGTTCAGAATTCCGGCCTGGACAGCCTTGATAGCACGCTTGGCTTCGTTTTCGGGCTTCTGCGCGGGGCGTTGATCGTTTGTATCGGCTTTCTATCCCTGTCCTGGTTGCTGCCGGCAGATTCGCAACCCGACTGGGTCCGCGATGCCCGCACCCGCCCGGTTCTGGAAGAAGGCGCGTTCCTTATTATGCGCATGGCACCTGACGAAATTTTCGATACCACCGCCCAAGAGCTTGAACGCGCTCAGCGTGAGGCCGATGCGAACGAAAAAACCTATCGCCAACTTCTTGGTCCGGAACCAAAAGGGACTGGACCCGCGCCCCTAAACGGGTATACAAGGCCCTCGCGCGATGATTTGGATCGCCTGATTGAGGCGACCACTAACGAGTGAGGCGTGTGGGTTTCGTACTAATGACGAATTCCGTGCGCCACCGGCGAGAGAGCGGAACCCACTCATGCTGACCACCAATCCATTTGACGACGACAAGCTACGTGAAGAATGTGGCGTCTTTGGCGTATTTGGCTCCCCCGATGCGACGGCACTGACGGCCCTTGGCCTGCATGCCCTGCAGCATCGTGGACAGGAAGCCGCAGGCATTGTGTCCTATGACGGCGAAGATTTTCCGGCACACCGGGCATCCGGCCAGGTTGGCGACATCTTTGGTTCAGAAGATGTCATCAAAAGCCTGCCCGGCCACCGTGCGGTCGGCCATGTGCGCTACTCGACAGCGGGTGGCAAAGGCCTTCGCAACGTGCAGCCACTGTTTGCCGATTTTGAATTCGGTGGTCTGGCGATTGCCCATAACGGCAACCTGACCAACTCGCTTGCGGTGCGTGAACGCCTTGTGAAACGTGGCTCGATTTTTCAATCGACCTCGGACACAGAAACCTTCATTCACCTGATTGCGACCAGTCTGTATGAAAAGATCGTCGATCGCCTGATCGATGCGGTCCGTCAGGTTGAAGGTGCTTATTCACTGGTCGTCATGACCCAGAAGAAACTCATCGGTGTGCGTGACCCGCTTGGTGTCCGTCCGCTGGTTCTGGGCAAGCTTAATGATGCCTATATCCTGTCATCGGAAACGGTTGGCCTTGATATTGTTGGCGCGGAATTCATCCGCGACGTCGAACCGGGCGAAATCGTTGAAATTACCGATAATGGACTGCGATCGATCAAGCCGTTCAAGCCGCAAAAGTCGCGCTTCTGCATTTTCGAGCATGTCTATTTCGCCCGCCCCGACAGCATTGTCGAAGGCACAAGCGTGTATGACGTGCGCAAGAATATCGGCCGCGAGCTGGCCCGTGAATCCTCTGTTGATGCCGACGTTGTCGTGCCGATCCCGGATTCCGGCGTGCCGTCGGCACTTGGTTATGCCGAAGAAAGCAAAATTCCGTTCGAACTTGGCATCATCCGAAACCACTATGTCGGGCGTACCTTCATCGAGCCGACCGATCAGATCCGCCACCTTGGCGTGAAGCTGAAGCACAACGCCAACCCGGGCAAGCTCAAGGGCAAGCGCGTTATTCTGGTTGATGATTCGATCGTGCGTGGCACCACCTCGACCAAAATTGTTGATCTGGTCCGTCAGGCCGGTGCGGCAGAGGTCCATATGCGCATCACCAGCCCCCCGACCATGAACCCGTGCTTCTATGGAGTTGATACCCCGTCCAAGGATAAACTGATGGCGGCCAATCACGACATCGAAAGCATGGCAAAGATCATCGGCGTTGATAGCCTGGCCTTTGTCACCATTGACGGCCTTTATCGGGCGACGGGTCTTCCGGGCCGCGACAATGACGATCCGGCTTTCTGCGATGCGTGTTTCACGGGTGATTACCCGATCAAGCTCACCGATCACAATGCCGAAAAAAAGGACCGCAAGCTCACCCAGCTGGTTGAAAGGCAGTCCGCATGACCGATACCAAGCGGCTTGAAGGTCGCGTCGCCCTGATAACCGGGGCGTCGCACGGGATCGGTTGTGCTGTTGCCAAGCGCTTTGCGGCCGAGGGCGCGCATGTGATTGCGATTGGCCGCAATGTCGGTGCGCTCGAAGAACTCAGTGACGACGTCACGGATGCCGGTGGCAAGATTACCCTGCTGCCGCTCGATCTGACCATGTTTGACAAGATTGATATGCTCGGCCCGTCGATCTATGAGCGGTTCGGCAAGCTGGATATTGTGGTTGGTAACGCAGGCCTTCTGGGCGAAATCGCCCCGGTCGGCCATATTGATGCGCAGGTGTTCCAGAACACCTATGCCACCAACGTCACGGCCAATTTCCACCTGATCCGCACCACAGACAAGCTCCTGCAGCTTTCTGACGCGGGCCGGGCGATCTTCGTGACCTCCAACGCCTCATCCAAGGGACGCGCCTTCTGGGGCCTTTATGCCTCGACCAAGGCAGCGCTTGAAAGCCTTGTTCTGTCCTATGCGCAGGAACTCGAAGAAACCAAGGTCAAGGTCAACCTGATCAATCCGGGCCGCATCCGCACCAAAATGCGCGCCGAAGCCTATCCGGGCGAAGATCCCCAGACCCTGCCGACGCCCGAAAGCATCACCGATGTGTTTGTCGATCTGGCCGAGGTGTCCTGCACCAAACATGGTGAAGTGGTCAACGCTTTCTAAGTTCAGATGGACACCAAATTCAAAGGCCGGGTTTTGCCCGGCCTTTTTCAGTTCAGATCGACATTTTCAATACAGAAATCCAGAAACGCCCGCACACGTGCGGGCATCAACCCGCCCTGCCCGACATAAACGGCATGAATATCAACCCCGCCATCGGGCTGGAATGGCGCCAGCAACACACGCAGCCGTCCGGCTGCCACATCGTCCCTGACATGGAAAGCCGCCAAACGCGCAATGCCGCCACCGGCAACCGTCAACAAACGTGCACTTTCCGCATCCCCGACACAGACCTTGCCACCGGGCATAACGGTTTTGATTGTCCCCTGATCATCAAATGACCACTCACTGATCGCGCGCGGGAAGTTATAGCCGATCAGTCGATGGTTGCTTAGATCCTCGACACGAAGCGGCGTACCAAACGTGTCCAAATAGTCCGGTGACGCGACAATCACCATCGGACATTGCCCAAGCTTGCGCGCGATAAGCCCCGACGATTGCATAGGGCCGCTACGAATAGCGACATCGGCGCGTTCCTCGTACAAATCGACGACCTTGTCACTGACCGTGATATCAAGATCAATATCAGGGAACTGTGCCTGAAACCTTGGTACAAGTGGCAAGATACGATGCAATCCGACAGGCAGGTTCACCGTAACGCGCAGCTTGCCACGCGGCTGCACGGCACTTGCAGCTTCGTCCTCTGCATCGGTCAAATCCGCCAGAACACTGACTGCACGGTCATAAAACCGCTGACCTTCGGGGGTCAGCTGCAACTTCCGGGTCGAACGATTTAACAACCGCACGCCAAGGCGGCCTTCAAGCCGTCGAACAAGCTTGCTGACAGCTGATGGCGTCATATTGAAATCACGTGCCGCCGCAGAAAATCCGCCGCGTTCGACCACGCGGACATAGACTTCCATTTCCCCGGAACGATTTGTGTCAAGACGCACCAAGTGGAATTCAACTCACAAATAATGTTCCTTAGGTCTTACTAGTTGAAAATAGATCTTCTGTCCATATTCGCAGGCAGTTCACACGATCACCTGTCAGGAGATTGAATATGGAATACAGACAACTGGGTTGCTCCGGCCTTAGGGTTCCCGTCCTGTCACTGGGCACCGGGACCTTTGGCGGGCAAGGTCCGCTTTTTTCGAACTGGGGAACGACAGACGCCATTGAAGCCACATCACTGATTGATATCTGCCTTGAACATGGGGTGAACCTTTTTGACAGTGCCGATGTTTATTCCGACGGCGCGTCTGAAACCGTTCTGGGTCAGGCGATCAAGGGACGGCGCGACCGCGTCATGATCTCGACCAAACTCGGACTGCCGATGGGCGAAGGGCCAAATGATTACGGCACCGCACGTGGCCACCTGATTACCGGCACCGAACAGGCGCTTTCGCGTCTTGGCACCGATTACATCGATCTGTTGCAGCTTCATGCCTTTGACGCCTACACACCGATCGAGGAAGTTCTGGTCACCCTTGATGATCTGATCCGGGCGGGAAAGATCCGCTATATCGGGGTGTCAAACTTTGCCGGTTGGCAGATCATGAAATCGTTGTCGATTGCCGAACGCCATGGTTTATCGCGCTATGTCGCCAATCAGGTTTACTATTCGCTGGTTGGTCGTGACTACGAATGGGATCTGATGCCGCTTGGCAAGGATCAGGGCCTTGGCGCAATGGTCTGGAGCCCGCTTGGCTGGGGTCGCCTGACCGGCAAAATCAGCCGCAACACCCCGATCCCGGCCCAAAGCCGCTTGCACGAAACCAGTCAGTTCGGCCCACCCGTTGATGACGCAACACTTTATGACATCGTCGATGTGCTTACCGAAATTGCCGATGAAACCGGAAAGACCGTGCCGCAAATCGCGATTAACTGGCTGTTGCAACGCCCGACGGTATCCTCTGTAATCATCGGGGCGCGCAATCAGCAACAGCTGATCGACAATCTTGGCGCTGTTGGATGGTCACTTAGCGACGATCAGATCGCGCGTCTTAACAAGGTGAGTGAACGGACACCGCCCTATCCACACTATCCCTATTACATACAGGACGGGTTTGCGTTGCTAAATCCGGCGGCCTGATACCGGGTCTTTTTCCCGGGTGTTCGCCCCCACCGCTCACCCGGGAAAGTATTTAAAATTTGCAAGCACCATCAATTGATTGCATTTACCCGCCCCGGGTCGTTAGCATGGCCTCAATCCGCAACAATCAATCTGGGTATTGCCATGAAACAGGCGCTTCGTAATTGCATCTTTGCCCCTTTGGGGGCTGTTGGCTTGGCACTGATCATTGCAACCCCCATAACCCTGCAGACCACCACAGAGGCGCAGGCAGGCGGAAACGGGTCCCCGACGACCACGATACCGGAAATGGATGCAAAACGCGGTAAGGCCCTGTTTGCCGAACGTGGCTGCGTCATCTGTCATTCGGTCAACAATGTCGGTAGCAACACTGCGACCAGCCTTGATGCATCAAACATGAATATCGCGCGCGAGCCGTTTGAATTCTTTGCCCGCATGTGGCGCGGCGCGCCGCAGATGCTGGCCCTGCAGCAGGCCGATCTTGGCTATCAGATCGATTTTTCCGGCCAGGACATCGCAGATATTTTCGCCTTTGTCCAAAGCCGCGAAATTCAGGAAGGCTTCACCGAACAGGACCTTCCCGACCATATCAAGGAAATCATTGATAACGGTCCGTCGACTGCCATCGATTAAAGCGCCCGGAACACCCAAGACACACAAAAGCCGCCCTCGTTTCCGACGGGCGGCTTTGTTGTGTTTGGCTATAAATCGAAACTAGCGTTTCTTTTTCTTGTTGGCAAAGGGGTTGTCGCTGCTGCGCAAATAGATGCGGATCGGAACGCCCGGCATGTCGAAATCTTCGCGCAGGCCATTGATCAGATAGCGCGTGTAGCTTTCGGGCAACTCAGCCGCCTTGGAGCAGTTGATAAAGAAGCTTGGCGGACGCGATTTCGCCTGGGTCATATAACGCAGGCGAATACGACGCCCGGAAATGACTGGCGGCAGGTGGCGTTCGGTAACAGCTTCAAGCCAGCGGTTAAGTTGCGAAGTCGGGATACGGCGGCTCCAGATATCGTGGATATCAAGCACCGTCGGCATCAGGCGATCCGTACCACGCCCGGTCAGGGCCGAGAAGGTCAGAACCGGAATGCCCTTGGCCTGTGCAAAGGAAACGTCAAGCTTGTCACGCAGGTCCTGCATGACGCCCGCCTTGTCCTTGATCGCATCCCACTTGTTAACCGCAATGATCAGCGCACGGCCCTCTTCAAGCACCATACGCGCAATCGTCAGATCCTGCTTATCAAGCGTGTTGGTCGCATCGATCATCAAAACCACGACCTGCGCATAGCGAATCACGCGCAGGGTATCGGCGACGGACAGCTTTTCAACGCGGTCATCGATCTTCTTCTTGCGGCGCATCCCGGCGGTATCAACCAGTCGGATCGGACGCCCGTCATAGGACCAGTCAACAGCGATGGAATCGCGCGTCAAGCCGGCCTGCGGGCCTGTCATCACACGGTTTTCACCCAGAAGCTGGTTGAGAAGCGTTGATTTACCGGCATTCGGACGACCGACAATCGCCAACTGGATTTTCGAATTGTCACGTGCGCCTTCGACAATCAGTTCGCCATCTTCGTCTTCATCGTCTTCGCTGAATTCAATCTCATAGGACGGGAAGACTTCGCCTTCGTCATCGGCAAAACCGTCTTCATCGTCGAAATCGTCATCCGCAAGGCTATCTGCACGGGCTTCGTCCAGGGCTTCTTGTGCGGCTTCGCGCGCATGCTGTCTGGCAACGCGTTCGCGGTCTTTCCATTCCTTCCAGTGCGGCTCAAGCATATCATAAAGAAGCTCAATCCCAAGGCCATGCTCGGCCGAAATCGGCGCGACATCGCCAAGGCCAAGGCCGTATGCCTCGTACAACCCCGGGTCCTGATCACGACCTTCATGCTTGTTGGCAATGACATAGACCGGCTTCTGGCGCTTGCGCAGCCAGTCGGCAAAATGGTTATCAAGCGGTGTCAGGCCGGCACGGGCATCAATCAGGAACAGCGCAACATCGCATTCCTCGAACGCCATCTCACTTTGCTGGCGCATCATGCCTTCGACGGAATTATCAAACGCTTCTTCCAGACCGGCAGTGTCGATAATGTCAAACGACATATCGCCAAGGCGCGCCTTGCCGTAACGGCGGTCACGGGTCACGCCGGGCTGATCGTCCACAAGTGCCAGCTTTTTGCCGACCAGACGGTTAAACAGGGTCGACTTCCCGACATTGGGGCGACCGATAATGGCAACTTTCAGCGACATCTGATTTTCAGACTCTCGTTATAAAAGGCGTTATGCGCCGCGGGCATTGAGGCCCACGGCGCATCGCAAAACCTGCAAGGGAACCTTGCGAAAACTGTATTCGTTCCTGACTGATCAGCGATATGCGATTAGATCGGCATCCGCAGTCAGGAAGTAAAGGCTGTCACCAGCAACAGATGGCGGCAAAGTGATCGGGCCGGATACTTCATCCTGACCGAGGATATCACCGCTATAAGGGGAAACAGTCATTACTTCGCCCTGCTCGTTACCAACGATCAACCTGTCACCGGCCAGAACCGGCCCTGTCCAGACAATCGGGCCTTCCTGTTCCTCGGGATCGGTAAAACGGGGCAGAACGGTCACCCATTTAACCTGTCCGGTCTTCCGACGCAAGGCAATCAAGTCATTTGTATTGGTTAGCAGGTATACGTAATCGCCGGCCACCCATGGCGACTGGATGCCACCGGCTTCCAATTCCCAGACGCGATAGCCCGTACGCAGGTCAATCGCCGTGGTCAGACCGGAGTTACTTGTCGCAACCACCAGATCATTATCAATCACCGGCAAGCCGCGAATATCGGCAATGGCCGATACCGCATCAGTACGACCGGCAGCCGCCAGCGCATCAGACCAGATCACCTGACCGTTTTCCACGCGAAGGGCATAAAGCTCACCGGTGGAATAGGCCGAAATGACAACGCCCTGATCAACCGCCGGGCTGGCACCACCGATAAAGGATGCGCCTTCGGCAGCACCACGATGGCTCCAGAGGTTTTCGCCCGTGCGCGCATTGAGCGCCACGGTCTGGTTATCAATGGTAATGGCAAACACGCGACCACCGCGCACAGTCGGTGCGGAACGCATCGGAGCGGTGACCTGCTGGCGCCACAGGACCGTCGCACTTGGTGCATCAATGGCAATGATTTCGGCAAAGCCCGTGGTGGCATAGATGATCCCGGCTTCGTATGCCAAACCACCCCCCAAAAGCGTGCTGTCTTCTTCGTCCTCAGGTGCGAGTTCAAGCGACCAGATTTCCTTGCCCGAGCTTGCGGCAAAGGCGCGAACTTCGGCAGCGGCATCAATGGTAAAGATCACACCACGTGCAACAATCGCCTGATTAAGCAACAGGTTGTCATCCATCGACCCTTCGCCGATATCAATCGACCAGTCCTGTTCAAGGACTTCATTATCAAGACCGACATGATGAAGCGCGTGGCTGGGGTAACCACCATTTTGCGGCCAATCGACCATAGGTTCGGGTTCGGGCAGGATCACACGCTGATCGCTGAGTTCCACATCAGGCTGAACCGTGCTTTGCAAGGCAAGGACCGAGATACGCTCCCCCGGAAGTGGCGGGGCCTCCGCCTCGCCAAGCCAGCCAGAACACCCTGCCAAAAGGCCCGAAAGGCCCATTACGCACAGAAGTGACTTAATACCGCGTGTGGTCAAAACCGTTTCCCCTGAAAGAACTCACGTCATATGGACCGCTGATCGCGCCCCGTTGCTGCCCGGGTGTCGTCAGGCACCAACAGCCTTGAGAATTTCACTTGCCCGTGCACGCATGCCCGCAGGTGCGCTGTTATCATCGGCGATCTCGGTCAGAAGCGGCTTGGCTGCCTCGACCTCGCCACCGGCGATATGCAACAGCGCAATCATTTCACGCGCCGAGTAGTACCAGGCGTTTTCCGGCACCGCGATCGGCTCCAGGCGCGAAATCAGTTCCTGTGCGTTGGTTGCGCTTGCACTGTTCATTGCGATCTGGACAACCGCAAGATCACGGTAAACCTGATCAATCTCGGAATTACCGGCAATCGCCTCGAGTTCGGTTATTGCGGACGGGGTTGCGCCCGAACGCAGATAAACCGCAGCCTTCTGGAAATGACCAAGGGCGACAAAACCGGCATTGCCGTCGGCAATAATCGCATCAAGGGCGGCCAGTGCGGCGTCCTCGTCGGTTGCGCTGTCTTGTGCCAGCTCTACAGCATTGGCAAGACGGGTTCCGTTTTCGATGCTGGTGCTGGTTTCATAGGTTTTCCAGCCTTCACGACCGGCAACCCCCAGAACGATGGCCGCAGCAACGCCGATCACGTATTTCCCGTATTTGCGCCACAGCTCTTCGCTGCGTTCACGCTTCAGGTCTTCTTCGACTTCCTGGAAAATATCAACCACGAAAACGGCTCCAATCCGGTCACAATAAAGCGGGCAACCTGCCCGCTTATCTGAAAAAATTCTGGCAAGGATTTAACGCGCCAGCGGGTACAGGGTCAAGTCTGCTCGACATCAATCGGGTCATTCCTATGATTATTTTCACCCGCCCCGGAATTCGGCGGGATCGCAACATCATCATACACACCGATATCAACCCCTTACGGCTTTAATCGGGCACAAGTGTATCAAGGGGAAAGAATTGCCTGCCAAGTGCCAAATATCCCCCGTTCCTTCCCGGTTTTAAACCGCTTTGAAAGATTTACCGACCACCATCAAAGCAATGTTGCACCACGTGGCAATTACGCAAACGGCTGAAAATGCGTGATATCGTTGCCATATGTCGCTTTGGCGATCTTCCGGGCACAGTTCGGCACAGGGCTTGCTTATGTATGGGGCAAGGGAACAGATTTGAACTTGTCATCGGTCATAATTGCCGATGTGCGGACGGAGACAACAATGAAACGTCGCGGGATTGCTCATAACCGCCCATCCAAACGGCGCCTCATCCGACAGCGTATTCTGGCCGGGCTGTTTGCTGCCGTCATGGGGTCCGCTGTTTCGGGATGCAGCACGACGATGTCTGACATTGTCGGCACCAGTATCTTTACCGGCGGCGAGTGGTACCTTGCCTTTGACGTGATCAGCATCGTCAACTCCGACAAGACCCTGATTGACCACGCGGTCTCGCTTTCAACCGGTCAGGATTGCTCAACCATCCGCAAAATCGACGGCAAGTCTTATTGTAAAAAGGATCCGGTCCCGGAAACCCCGCTTTATTGTTATCGCTCGCTTGCGGCTGTCAGTTGCTATCGCACGCCTGATCCCTATAACACCGGATCGCAGACGGTCGACTGGCCGCCAACCCGTTCGCGCAGCTTGTAAATACCGCCTTCTGGTACCCAGTTTTTCATCCATTGAAACTTGAGGCATCGGTCAATCCGCGCTACCGTGTCACATGGTTGTCATTTTGCCGTCACGGTGAAGGATGACCACGGACACACGCTGGCGGAGCACCTCATGGGAACATTGTTCGATTTGGCCAAATACCGCAAAGCCAAGAGCTTTGTTCATTTTGACCGGACTGAACTCATGAAACTCATGAATACCTATTCCCGACAGGTTGCCAGCGGCGCGTGGAAGGATTATGCCATTGACCATCTCGACGGGATGGCGATGTTTTCGATCTTTCGCTCCACCCACGAAACGCCTCTATTCACGGTTATCAAACTCAGCAACGAACACAAAAACGCAGGACAATATCTGGCCCTGCACAGTGGCGAGCGTATCAAGCAAAGCTCTGATATCACCAGTGTGCTGGATGCGATCGAAAAACGCGCCCGCAAGGTCGTGCCCCTCTTTAAAACAAATTCCTGATGGTTCCATAACGTGACGCGCCCCCCATCGGTCCACCATTCCGGCCGACGCCCCATCTTCGCCCTGATCCTGCTTGCATCTGTGCTGCTGCCCCCGGCGGCAGGCCAAGCTGCCAGCATGAGCAAGGAATATCAGAACGGCTATTACGCCTATCAGGTGGGTGATTATCAGCGCGCACAGTCATTCTGGAAACTGGCAGCAGCGGAAGACGATCCTTACGCGCAATATGCTTTGGGCCTGATGTATTTTCGTGGCGATCTGGGCAAGCCGGAATACGGGATGGCCGCCAATTGGTTCAAAAAGGCGGCCAGAGCCAATCATGGTGGAGCGACCTATTACCTTGGCCTGATGCATTTCAATGGCTATGGCCTGTCTTATGACCATTTTCAGGCCACGAAATACTTCAAACGCGCATTGCGGGTTGATCCGCATAACGGCAATGCGGCCTATATGATCGGGGAGCAGTATTTTCATGGCCGCGGGGTACGTCAGAACTTTGTAGAGGCAGCCCACTATTTTGAAATAGCCGCACAGGAGAACATGCATGCCGGGCAGTTCATGTATGGCGCCTTGCTTGAACGAGGCTGGGGCGTGAAACAGAATTATGCCGATGCCTATTACTGGCTAAGACGTGCAGCACGCGGCACCATCATCTTCCCGCTTGGTGCTGGCGAAGAAGAACCACTTGACCCGCAAGCCGCGATTGCCGCACTTGAACCGCGCCTGCGCCCCGAAGAAATCGCACGGGTGGACAAACGCCTTGCGGCCGAAAGCCTGCTTTAGGTCGGGAAAAGCTATCTGATTTTGCGCTTGGCAAGTATTAGTGGTGGGTCTCGATAACCATACCGCTTTTGACAACTTCGGTAATGGTCACACCAAGGTTCTCATCGACAACAACCAGCTCACCACGTGCTACCAGCCGGTTATTGACATAGATATCAACCGGCTCCCCCACACGGCGGTCCAGTTCAAGCACGGCACCCCGGGTCAGGCGCATCAATTGTGCGACCTGAATCTGGCTTTTGCCAATCACCGTTGATACGCGCACAGGCACATCATAAGCCGCCCCGATGTCCGAGGCACCCATGCGTACGCTAAACGGATCCTTATCGTCGTCAGCCATGATTTGCGAGCCATCCAGTCAAATCGAAAGAATCGAGAACCTTGTATAATAGAGGTTAGCTTTGAAAAAAGTGTTATCAAGCCCAATCTGTTGAAAATCGACATGAACCCGACAGATCTGCACAGAATGTATCGACACAATTTTACTGTCGTTTTTTGTATTATATTGACCTAAACAGATGCCAACAACGGGCCAGCCCCACAACGCACCATAATGATCCAAACCGACGTCAGGATGTTTTATGCCCTATGATCGCCAATGGGTGGCGGATGCCATCAGCACGATTGAAGCCGATTTCAACAGGTCTGCCGACACCCATCTGATTCGCCTTGATCTGCCAAAGCTTGGTGATATCGGCCTGTATCTTAAAGATGAATCGACTCATCCATCGGGCAGCCTCAAACATCGTCTGGCAAGATCCCTGTTTCTCTATGGGCTTTGCAACGGCTGGATCACCAAGGATACGCCGATCATCGAGGCATCAAGTGGCTCGACCGCCGTGTCAGAGGCCTATTTCGCACGGCTTCTTGGTCTGCGTTTTATTGCCGTCATGCCGAAATCGACATCCCAGCAGAAGATTGATCAAATCGCCTTTTATGGCGGCGAAAGCCATCTGGTTGACCATAGCGGCCAGATTTACGAGGAATCGCAGCGTCTGGCGCGCGAACTGGGTGGCCATTACATGGACCAGTTCACCTATGCCGAACGTGCAACCGACTGGCGGGGCAACAACAACATCGCCGAAAGCATCTTTGATCAGCTCAAACGCGAACCCCACCCCATTCCACGCTGGATTGTTGTCGGTGCCGGAACGGGCGGTACATCATCGACCATCGGGCGCTATATCCGCTATGGCCGAAGCTTGGGCCAGGGGTGCGAACTTTGCGTCGCCGACCCTGAAAACTCGGTTTTCTATGATGGCTATGAAACAGGTGATTGTTCGGTCACCAACAGCAAGGGATCACGGGTCGAAGGCATCGGTCGCCCGCGCGTTGAGCCCAGCTTCAACCCGACCGTGGTGGATCGGATGTATCGCATCCCGGATGCGGCAAGCTTTGCAGCGCTTTATTACCTTGAAAAGCATCTTGGCCGACGCTGTGGCGGTTCAACCGGGACCAACCTGATTGCAACGCTGTCGCTGATCTCGGAGATGAAAACCGCCGGACAGACCGGGTCGGTGGTCACCCTGCTGTGTGATGGCGGGGATCGTTATTGCGATACCTATTACAATCCTGACTGGCTCAAGGCACAGAACATCGACCTTACACCCTGGACAGAAGCACTGGCGCGCTTTGATGAAACCGGCCTGTTCGACATGCCGCTTAATCACTGCAGTGGGTATGTCGGGCGTTAGGCGAAGCCATCGCTAAAGATTTCTCACATCCGGTTTAACAGTTGCTCACAGCAACATGACTTACCCGTCAACAAGCAACTTTGCGCGTTAAACGAGGCAGTCATGACAACTGAAAAGATCGGCGGAATAGAACTCTATGTCGAAAATCTAGATCTTGAGAATTCTGGTCAGCAGCAGAAAGTGTACGGCACGAACTGCGCTGATGATTTCTGGGCACTGATGTCAAACGCCAAAGCTGCGTTCGCTTATGTCGATTACCTTTGGGTTCCGCCCGACCTTAAGCGCAATGCAGACAAAAGCACGCGCACCCTTTTTGCGTGGCGCGGCGATACCCGCCAACCAGACCAAATTTTTGGCCACGGCTTTTCCCGGCGTGGCACGTCCCCGTCGACACCTGCCATTATTTATCGCAAGGGCGATCAGGACCTTGCCCATTACACGGCGGTTTGCCTTTCTGGTACGCATGAAATAGGCGCGCTGTTCCCGCCGAAGGTTCCCAATCTGCCCGCACCCGATGCAAAAACCTGGGTCTATTGTGTGCGATTACGTGGCTATTGGTGCCCGACATATTCTATTCAACACAAAGTCAGCGGAGACGCCGCAAAATTCGGCGCAACCGAAAGAAGTATGGCGCGGCAAAACCTGTATGCACAGGAACTGGCCGTTCTTAATGTTTCTTACAAGGATGTAATTGGTGCAATTGAGGTCAGTCGAGACTGGGCGGGTGACGGCTATGACGCTGGCGGACAATTCACCTATCTTCAGATGAAGCTCAACCAATGGGTTTCATCCGACAACAAACCGCTTGCTGACCGCCTGCAAAAATGGTGGACGACCAAAAACCTTGCTGGCACGCACAAGGCACTTCCAACTCCGGCATAATGCACTGGAAACTAAAACCCAAAGGGCCTGTTGATGTTCAACAAAAGGCCCTTGAATAGCGCTAGCGCGTGTGTGCTAGGCGATCAGTTCGTTCTCGGAGGCAAGCATATCCTCGAACCCGTCAACAAGCTGATCATAAACCGGATCGGCTTCACTCCCTTTCCCAAGTTGCGATGTCAACGCACCAAGATTTGTGAGTAGCTTCTGATCCTCTGCCTGTTGCTGTCGGGCTTTTCTTTGCCAATCGGCCTGGCTAATCGTTGCCTGTCTGGCAATCCATGCGTCGTCTTCTTTGGCCAGCTTGTTTGCGATGGCCTCGCCCACGACAAGGGCACCACGGATATCGCTCTTGGCTGAGGCAACAGATTTGGCGCCTGTTTGCAAATCTGAACAGCTTTGAGCGACACGCTCAGCGATTGCGCAAATCTTATCGGCTTGGTCCTTTGTCCTGAAAGACGCCATATCTGCCTTGTATGCGGCGGCATAATCGTTTGCCAGCTGTGCCAGTGCGCTACTCATCGTGGTTCTCCTGTTGCCTTTAAAGATGAACTCTTCAAAGACGCCGTGTGACCAAACATGTGAGAACCACATAAAAAAAGACGGGCGGTAAAACCGCCCGTCAGTCTATCAGGGGACAAGCTTTCTCAGGGAGGAGAGAAAGTTCTTAGCCAGAGACCGCAATCTTGCGCGGCTCAGGCTTCTGTTCTGCTACTTTGGGGAGAGTCAGTACCAGAACACCGTTTTTGAAGGATGCGGTAATGTTGTCCGCGTCAATGGTATCATTCAGGCGGAATGACCGCTTGAAGCTGCCAAAGCTGCGTTCGACAACATGGGCGCCATCCTTGCTTTCACGGGTGAATTTCTTTTCACCGGTGATGGTCAGAACGCCGTCGAGGACTTCGACATCGACATCGTCCTGCTCCACGCCGGGAAGTTCGGCGGACAGTTCAAAGTGATCTTCGCCGTCATAGATGTCGATCTGCGGGCTCAGCCACGTTTGGGCCGGTTCGGTGCCCTCGGTCGGTGCCGCAGAGCGGCCACCAAAAATCGAACCAATCATACGATCGACATCACGGGAAATAAGGGTGAAAGGATCACCATATGTCGGGGTCGAAGCCAGCCGACGGGATCCATTAAGAGTCTGAAGACCAGTCATGATAGTACCCTCCATTACAGACGAGCAATCTTGCGCCATCAGTCCAGACCAGGCTGCAACCTTGGCGCGCATCGGGGCACCATGCCCCGTTCCAACCTTGAGATAGATCGGGCAAAAATTTCCGCAAGTGTCCCAATGCATTTTTTTGAATTTTTTCGCACTTTTTGCAGACCGCCAAACAAGTCATTCCACCTGTTGAAATAATCAGGCTTCCGACTGGCGCACTTGCGCACTGCACGGTAGCCTCGGCGCATAGACAGTCGGGCATTGCCCACTTCCCAAATCCAAGGAACCCTTCGATGAGCACACTTTTCACTCCCCTGACACTGGGGTCACTTGAACTTGATAACCGGATCATTATCGCCCCGATGTGCCAGTATTCGGCCCAAGATGGCAAAACATCCCCATGGCATGCGATGCACCTTGGCAATCTGGCGCAGTCCGGTGCCGGACTTCTGATCATAGAAGCCACAGCCGTCGAACCCGAAGGCCGCATTACCTATGGCGATGTCGGTCTATGGGATGATGAAACAGAAGCCGCGCTTGCCGAAACCCTTTCTGCTGTGCGCAGTCATTCCGATATGCCGGTTGCCATCCAGCTTGCGCATGCGGGGCGCAAAGCATCCTGCGAGAAGCCATGGGATGGTGGCGCTGCGATTGATCCCGGTCATCCCAACGGCTGGCAAATCGTCGCGCCATCGGCTGTCCCGTTCAGGGACGGCGACCCGATTCCCGAGGCACTTTCAAAACCACGCATCGCAGAAATCGTTTCGGCCTTTGTCGAAAGTGCAAAACGCTCTGTTCGTCTTGGATTTGAGGCCATCGAAATCCACGCCGCACATGGCTATTTGTTGCACCAGTTCCTGTCGCCACACGCCAACAAGCGTGAAGACGAATATGGCGGTTCTTTTGAAAACCGGACCCGACTTGTTCTGGAAATCTATGACGCCATTCGTGCGGCAGTTGGGAACAGCTATCCAGTTGGTATTCGCATTTCTGCAACCGACTGGGTTGAAGATGGCTGGGACATTGATCAAAGCGTTCAACTTGCCAAACTGCTTGATGCGCGCGGATGTGACTTTATTGATGTGTCCTCCGGCGGGTTGCATATCGATCAGAAAATCGCGCTTGGCCCGAACTATCAGGTGCCGTTTGCGGCTCGGATCAAATCCGAAACCAACCTGACAACCATTGCCGTTGGCCTGATCACCGAAGCAGAACAAGCCGAAGCCATTACATTTACCGGCCAGGCTGATGCCATCGCGCTTGCCCGCGGCATTCTGTATGATCCGCGCTGGCCATGGCATGCCGCCGCAACGCTGGGCGCAGAAGTCAAGGCTGCCCCGCAATACCTGCGCTGCCAGCCCCGGAACCTGAAAAAGCTTTTCGGCTGAAGGAACCTCTACTTTTAGAGCATAAAACTAACCCAAAGCATAGGTTTGTTGACTTGCATCAAGGCAGCCCTCCTACGCCACAGATAGTTTCGCGCCATTAAAGAACGATTCTAAATCAGCAGGGCCATATCCCGGCCCTGCGATGCATGGCGAGTTACCTTCAATGCCCGGAACCATCCTTACGACGCTAGCGGTTCTTGTCCTTATGGCGATGCCCGCGTTCGCAGCAGACATCCAGATATCGACCGAAAACACACCCTCTCACTTTCAAACGCAGGTTCTGCAGAGATATGCGGCCGCACTGAACGCGGAAATTCCCGAACATCATTTTGACGTCGTCCATTCAGCCCGGGCATTTAGCGACCGTGAAGTCGCCGAAGCCGTTTCAAGCACCCGTGTCGCGATTGCAGCGCCGGGTATCTGGCATCTGGGCCAGTATAGCAGCGATCTGAATGCGCTATTGTTGCCAGACTTCATGGGGCTTGAAGCGCAAGATGTTCGCAAACTTGTTGATGGCCCGGTCGGAGAGGCGCTTGAGGATTCCCTCGAAACGCAATTGAATGTCAAGGTGATCGGCAAGTGGCTTGACCTTGGCCCAGCGCACATTTTCACCCGCAAAAAGGTCATTCGCCGCTTTGACGACCTTAAGGGCCTTCGCATCCGTTATGCGGGCGGGGATGCAAATGCACTGCGCCTTGCTGCCCTTGGCGCGGAACCGGTGCTGATCCCCTGGCCCAATGTTCCCGATGCACTTGATCGCGGCGAGATTGACGGTTTGCTGACCACCAGCAGCACGGTCGTCAGCGCGTCCTTGTGGGAACATGGCCTGACGCATGCGTTCCTTAGCCATTCCTACTATCCGTTCTATGTACCGCTGATTTCCGGCGACATCTGGAGACGCCTGTCCGAACCCCAGCGCAAGGTCCTTACCGACAGCTGGGAAGATATGATTTCGGATGGCAGAGAACGCGCCGTAAGCCATCAGGAATCCTCAATGGCACTGTTGCGTGAACACGGCATTAAAATCACCGCTCCCAGCAATCAGGAACGTGAGTCTGTTCGGCGCAGTCTGGCAAGTCGTCAGGACGAAATGGCCCGCGAAATCGGCATTTCAAACAAGATGCTTGAAATCCTTGCACAGCACGGGGGCGACTGATCGTGTCTCCTGCCCGTCGTAAACATCATGAATGGCGCCAGATTCTCGGCGAAGAGTTCCTCAGCATCTTTCTGTCAATCGGGTTGCTGCTGGGCGTTCTGTTCATGCTTGCCAATCAAACGGTTAAGGAACATCTCATTGCGTCGCAAAAGGCACTTGATACCGCCGCGTTCGGCATATCGACCTATGCCGATAGCCTGTCGGCGATCCTGACCAAGGCGGACAATATCGCGCTGATCGCAACACGCAGGCTTTCAGACACCGATACGATGCCCGTCCCGCTTAAAAAGCAAATGACAGCAATTGTTCAGAATGACAGCGATATCACCGGTTTCATTCATATCCTTGAAACCGGCGAAGTTTCCGAAAGCTTCACCTTCCAAAACATCGCGGAACAGATGCTTGATACCGATGCCATCCTGTCACGTCACCGGGATGCATGGGTTGAACCAGCCTTTTTGCAGTCCGGGGAACTGGGCCTTAAAGCCGATGAAATTGCGACCGAACGTGGCATCTGGCGTGACGATGGCAGCTTTGCCGGCGTTATCATCATTCTGGTGACGGTTGGCAGCCCCTATGAGAACACCCCACTTGAGAAATTCCTGACAGAGGCAAAAATTCGCGTCGCGGGGGCAAACAGCGGCAACATCCTGACGAACCAGTATGCACTGGCCGATACAGTGACTGACTGGCTGGAAGCAGCGGAAGAAACCGAATACTGGCACCCCGACGACGGCAATGAAACCCTGCATGCCGAAGTGGCACAAATCAGCGATAATATCGTGCTGGCACACGCCAATCTGCCCGACCTGCCCCTTACGGTATATCTGCAGATCTCAACCAACCGCTTTTTTGAGGCCTATCATTCGACCCGCCGCAACGCGATCATTGCCTCGATCATTATTGTCGCGGTTTCGGGAGTCCTGCTTCTTCGCATCTGGCTTGACCGGCAGGCAAAACGCAACAGCGAACGAAGACGCCGCGCCCTTGATCAACGCTTGCAGTTCGCACTCGATACCGCAGGCCAGGGCCTTTGGGATTGGAACATTGCCGAGAAACGCGGCTATTTCTCGGATAGCTTCTATCGGTTGCTTGATATTGACAAGGACGACAAACAAATCGACGTGGATAACTTGCGTCAACGCATTCATTCAGATGATCGTCATGCCTTCAATTTGGCACTGAACGCACATCTCGACGGCCTCACGCCGTCGTTCGAAGTCGACGCCCGGATCCAGATTGGCAAAAGCGATGCCTGGGAATGGTTTTCGCACACCTGCTCGGTGACCGAACGTGACCGTTTTAACAAGCCGGTCCGGGTGATCGGTTTGCTCAAGAACATTCACCGTCAGAAACTGCGCAACCTGAACCTGGAATTCGAAGCGTTTCACGATCCGCTCACAGGCCTTCTTAACCGAACGGCCTTTGAAGACCGCATCGCACGCATTCATGCCAAAACCAGTCGTGGCGGGGAACCGTATTCGCTGGTGATGCTCGATATCGACCACTTCAAGCATGTCAACGACAGCTATGGGCACAGTACCGGTGACCTGGTTCTGCAGCACGTGACCAGAACGGCGTACAACACCCTGCGCTTTGAAGAGGAAAAATTGTTCTTCCGACTGGGGGGTGAGGAATTTGTTGTTCTCCTTCCCGATACGGATGGCAAAGCCGCCCGCTTTGTCGCCGAACGTATCCGCGAACGGATCGAAAAATCGACAACCACAGTCGGCGAATTAGAAATCCCGGTGACGATCAGTGCCGGCATTGCCTGTTATCAAGGCGGCGAAATGCCCGAAGACGTGCTCAGGCGTGCTGACCATGCGCTGTATCAGGCCAAGGAAAGCGGCCGCAATCAAAGCTGCCTTGCATAAGCGCGAAACACATTTAGTCAAATTAATACCCGAAACAAAAAGGGCTCCGCAATTGCGGAGCCCTTCTCGTAGTGCTTGGTCGGTTGGTTGGTAAGGCTTAGAAGCCCATGCCACCCATGCCGCCCATACCACCCATGCCGCCCATGTCAGGCGCGCCACCGGCTGCCGATTTGTCTTCCGGCTTCTCGGCGATCATGCATTCGGTGGTGATCAGCAGACCTGCGACCGATGCTGCGTCCTGCAGGGCAGTACGAACAACTTTGGCCGGGTCGATGATGCCAGCTTTGACGAGGTTGGTGTATTCGCCCTTCTGAGCGTCATAACCGTATTCAACGTCGTCCTGCTCAAGCAGCTTGCCTGCGACAACCGCACCGTCAACACCCGCGTTCTGGGCGATCTGGCGAACCGGTGCCTGCAGAGCACGGCGAACGATGTCAACACCGATGGTCTGGTCGTGGTTTTCACCTTCGAGACCTTCGAGCGCGTGAACCGAGTACAGCAGAGCCGTACCACCACCAGCAACAATGCCTTCTTCAACAGCAGCGCGGGTTGCGTGCAGGGCATCGTCGACGCGGTCTTTACGTTCTTTCACTTCGACTTCCGAAGCGCCACCGATTTTGATCACTGCAACGCCGCCTGCGAGTTTCGCAAGACGTTCCTGCAGTTTTTCACGATCGTAGTCAGAGGTGGTTTCTTCGATCTGGGCACGGATCTGGCCAACGCGAGCTTCGATCTGTGCTTTCTCACCAGCACCATCAACGATGGTGGTTTCTTCTTTGGTGATGGTAACCGATTTCGCGGTACCGAGCATGTCAAGCGTAACGCTTTCCAGCTTGATGCCGAGATCTTCGGAGACAACCTGACCACCGGTAAGGATGGCGATGTCTTCGAGCATCGCTTTACGACGGTCGCCGAAGCCCGGTGCTTTAACAGCAGCGATTTTCAGACCACCGCGCAGCTTGTTGACAACCAGGGTTGCCAGTGCTTCGCCTTCGATGTCTTCAGCAATGATCAGAAGCGGCTTGCCGGACTGAACGACCGACTCAAGCAGCGGAAGGATCGGCTGAAGCGAGGAGATTTTCTTGTCGAACAGCAGGATGTACGGAGCATCCATTTCTGCGACCATTTTCTCCGGGTTGGTTACGAAGTACGGAGACAGGTAACCACGGTCGAACTGCATGCCTTCGACAACGTCGAGTTCGGTGTGCAGGCCTTTTGCTTCCTCAACGGTGATAACACCTTCGTTGCCAACTTTTTCCATGGCTTCAGCGATCATGTCGCCGACTTCACGGTCACCGTTAGCCGAGATGTTACCAACCTGTGCGATTTCGTCACGGCCAGCAACTTTACGTGCACGGCTCGAAATCGATTCGATCACTTTGTTGGTCGCAAGGTCGATACCGCGCTTAAGGTCCATCGGGTTCATGCCGGCAGCAACAGACTTGTTGCCTTCACGAACGATGGCCTGTGCCAGAACGGTTGCGGTCGTGGTGCCGTCACCAGCCAGATCGGCGGTTTTCGACGCGACTTCGCGAACCATCTGTGCGCCCATGTTTTCGAACTTGTCGGTCAGTTCGATTTCTTTGGCGACCGAAACACCGTCCTTGGTTACGCGCGGTGCGCCGAACGATTTTTCGATAACAACGTTACGGCCTTTCGGGCCAAGCGTTACCTTGACAGCGTCTGCCAGGATGTCGACGCCACGCAGCATTTTAGCGCGTGCATCGGTGGAAAATTTTACGTCTTTAGCAGCCATAATATTCTTTCCTCTCTATGAGACGGATGAACGTGGAATTTTAAGTCACCCAAAGGGCTGACTTATTCCATGATGCCCATGATGTCGGATTCTTTCATGATCAACAGCTCTTCGCCGTCAACCTTGACTTCGGTGCCCGACCATTTGCCAAACAGGACTTTGTCACCTGCTTTGACGTCGAGGGCTACAACCGAGCCATCGTCTTTGCGAACGCCAGAACCAACAGCGACGACTTCGCCTTCCTGCGGTTTTTCTTTGGCGGTATCCGGAATAATGATGCCACCGGCAGTTTTGGTGTCGGATTCGACACGACGTACCAGCACTCGATCATGCAGCGGACGGAACTTCATTTTAGACAACTCCGTGTTTAAGCTAAGGCTCGTTAATAACTAAGACTAACCGGGATGAGCCCGTATTAGCACTCACCCCCGGCGAGTGCTAACAGCATTTATTGGAGTACCTGTCCAAAGTCAATAGGGAGATGTAAAAAGACGCGGAAATGTCACGATTTTTGCCGTTCTCGCGTCATTGCAGCGCAGTATGAAACTGCGTGCTTTTTGATGTCGCGGGATCAAAACATTTCCAATGACCCGATGCAACCTTTCTCGTGCCACTGACGATGTGCCACGCCCTGTGAAAGTTCAGATTGGATTGGAATGCTGCTTCGCCTCGGAAGGCCGCACCAATAAATCCACCGCCCGACATGGCAAACAAAAAGCGGTCAAACAGGACAGCAACAAGCCCGCCGACAAGTACCAACAACTGCCATTACCAGAAGGCAGATCGCGCGACACCCTCCCTGAAAGACGACGTAGTTTGAAAACCTGACTTGATGGCATCGGGGAATGTCACGGCAGAATCCTGGCCTTTGGTTGCAGCGTCATTATGCCGGGTTAATCAGGCGCTGGGAAACCGAAATAGCGCCCCAACATCACAGGATCATCAAAGTGACGCCGTCCGACAAAGGCCGTTGCGTGACGCCCCCACTGGCGCATTGCGCCGGGTCGTTCAATCCCCATCGGCCAAAGGATAAAACGCTCCAACCGATCTGTGCCGGGGATGAAGCCGTCTTTGTCGTAAAGGCTAGCATATCCTGTTCCATCCGCAAGCGGGAGACTCGTCAGATCCTGCTCGGGTTGCAGCACGACGGGGATTGCGGAGGGCCACTCTCCTTGCGTGTCAGCTTGCGTAACAGCAAGCAGATAATGACTTGTGTCATCGATCCAAAGAACAGGTCGCGCCAGGGTTTCCGAGTCAAGGAACCCTGCGGGGGTTTCAGCCGTTTCCCGGATGTCGTCGTCTTCCGGTGCATGGAGGCGCTGCACGCCGTTCGTCGGGAAGAACATATGGTAACAACCGCAGCCATGGATACTGTCGGCCATGATCGGCGCTCCGTCCCGGTTTAGTGTGACCCGCCAGATCAGCGCGTCCAGATGACCTGCAAGGATATCAAGGAAACCGACTTTGGGGCGCTCAGGAAACCACACCGAATAAACAATCTGGGGCACCCATTCTCCCCCGAAATAGGTATGCGACAACCGATAAAACATGACTGGCGTTGATAGATCGACCTCTGATCGCGCATCCCGGCTTTGAAGCGCGGGCAAACCAATCAGGTCACTATCACTTCTCGTATCAATGCGAAGTTTTGGTGCGTATTGTTGCGCCAATGCTTCCAATTCAGAGACCGTGGGCAGCAAACGTCCAAATTTATCTTGGCTGATGTTTACAGCCTTGATGTTCGCGGGTTTGGCCCCGGCGCCAGAAGGCGCATAGATCAACCAATCCCCGGACTCCTGAAGGTCGTCCTCTGACATCGTAAAAGTTTGAAGATTATCCCTCTTCCAAGCTTCATAACCGAAATAAGCGGGAAAAGCCGTCAGGGGATACAAACCGGAAACCCGTTGGAAATCAAGATAGTCATCGGGGACGAACACAGCATCGCGCAGTTGTGCAAAATCGTCCATCTGCAAGGCTCCCGCCAAGCTGTTTGCACAGGCCTCTTGCTCCGAAACAGTGACAACCGGTTTGACTGACAAATTGCGCATTTCACTGGCGCGTGCAGTTCGATCAAGTACACGCATCTGCGTCACCCAATCAGCAAACAGCTCACTTGCCAATACTTCGTCATCTTGATCCAACGCTGCCCCGACCTGCTGCCCCATCAAAACAGAGTTTCGATTGGCCCGAAGAAATGGGTACTCTTCGACCATTGCAACAGAAGCATTTCGAACGTCGCTGCCAATCACCTGAGTATCGGAAAGCTGCAGCTTTTCAATACAAGACAGCGTAGCGATGTCATCGGGGGTTTGTTGAGCTGTCGCGCACCCGACAAGCAGCAATAATGCGCAAAAAACAAAACCCTGTCTGAGGCGCCAATGCGTGCATCGTGCTATCATCGTATCCGGCATTGATCCGCCCCTTGTTTCAGGTCAAAAATTTCACACCGTTAGTCTTGTCAATTATGGTAAAACCGCAAATCTATTGAGAAGACAAGTTTTTGTATTCATACACGAAATAGCAAGTCTGATGACATCCGGCACACGCATTATTCAGATTCTGGCACTTGGCTTCGCGCTTTTGCTGCCAAGCTTCTCTTATGCACAACCCAAGGATGAATGCCCGAAACGATTGGGCATTGTGATTAATGACAGGCTATCAAATTATATCGCCACCATCTTAAGCGGGATATACGAAGATTTAGGCTGCCCGATTGAGTTGATCGATCTTCCCGGACGCAGAGGTTTTGTCGCATTCAATAATGGTCGCATTGATGGCGAGCTCTTCAGACTTCCTGTTGGCGCGGCACATTACACCAAACCATATGTTCGATCAGATATCCCGTTAATCGCAGTAACCAGCAGTCTTTGGGGGATGCCTGGCAGCAAACTGCATTCTGATGACACAATCGGCTACACGATTGGCATTGCATGGCAGGAAGACTACCTGAACAAAAACATGCTCCGCAAAAGCGGCCATAACGACGTTGACGATATTATTCAGCATTACAATTCAGGCACCTTTGATCGCTTCCTTGCCGAGGATAGTACGATTGACCTGATGATTACCGAAGGCACCTTTGCCAAGGACAGGATCCCGGTCAGAATTGAACTGCTTGAAGACGGCCCGCTCTATCATTTCCTTGCAGCGGAATTCGCCCCCTTCATGGAGCGGTTTTCTAACTATCTTTCCGAGCACCAACCGTTTGCAAAAAACGGCATGATGTAAGAATTCAAAGCTATCTGGCTCTCGATGCTGGCCTATTGTCCGGAGACAGGAAAGGCCCCACATGCAATCTATCTAAAATAACGGTTCGAGATACAGAAGTCCGTCAAATGCTCGGAAAATCCTTATGCAAAGTCCTAATGTTGATGCTGCTGTTGCCTGTCGCGATGTCTCAGACAGTTCAGGGAACAGAGTCAACGGATGCATGCCCGAAACGTCTGGGGATGGCCGCAAACAACGAGATGACGCAACAGACGGCAAAAGTTCTGCTTGATATATATGCCAAGCTCGGATGCCGTGTGACACTGGTCAAACTTCCATCTCGGCGTAGTTATGTTGCCTTCAACAAAGGAAATATCGACGGTGAGATTTTCCGAACCCCTCTGGCGGCAAGCCACTACACCAGAACCCATATTCGATCCGAACATCCTTTGTTCGAGGTATCCCAAAGTCTTTGGGTAAAACCGGGATCGGAAGATCAATCGGACAATCCGGTCGGATTCCTAATGGGGATTGCCTGGCAGGAAGACTATCTGTCGCGCACCGGGCTGCCCAAAAGCGGTCATCGCCATATGAGTGACCTTATCGATCACTATAACAAGGGTGTCATTTCACAGTTTCTGGCAGCCGACACCAACGTCATCGCCGCCATCGAAAACGGCGATTTCCATGGATCCGCCCCCGAACGCAAAAGCACGATCGTCATCGACCCGCTTTATCATTTCCTGGGCGCGGAATACGAACTGTTCATGAAACGGTTTTCTGATTATATATTCAAACATGACCCGTTTGGGCACAATAGATCAATGCAACGACCTTGAGCCGTGAATACGCAAATGCAATAAGCTGTATCATCTGCTATCCATTAGCTGAATGAAATTGCTTAACCTGCGCAAGGCGGCACCGATGCAAATTGAATCCCTGGAAATCCCAGACATCAAGATGATCTTCCCAAAGAAGTTTGGCGATGAACGGGGCTTTTTCTCGGAAACATATAATATGGAAGCCTTTGCCAAGGCAGGCATCGATCATCAGTTTGTGCAGGACAATCATTCGCTGTCGCAAAGTGTCGGCGTTCTTAGGGGATTACACTTTCAGTGCCCCCCTTATGCCCAACATAAACTGATCAGGGTCCCCAGGGGACGCATTCTTGATATTGCTGTTGATATCCGGACAGACTCTGAAACCTTCGGGAAATGGGTATCGGCCGAGGTAAGTGCAGCGGACTGGAACCAGATGTTCGTCCCCGCAGGTTTCGCGCACGGCTTTGTCACGTTAGAGCCAGATACCGAAGTCAATTACAAGGTATCGGCACCCTACGCACCACAAAGCGAACGCGCGATCAAGTGGAATGACCCAGAACTCGCAATTGACTGGCCCTTCAGCGAAGCCGAGGTCATCGTCTCAGAGAAAGACGCAACAGCGATGAGTTTCGCAAGCTATCGCGAGAACCCGGCGTTTTAGTCGAGATCACAAAAGGTCATAGGTCCTAAGAACTGTCTGCAGATACGCCTTGTAAGAGCTTGCGCCAAATTCATTCGTAAGAGTTTCAAACTGTTCGACCGAAATCAGGCCTGTTCGAAGGGCGATTTCCTCGGGGCAGGCAATCTTAAGACTTTGACGACTTTCAACGGTTCGCACGAAATTCGCGGCATCAAGCATCGCGGCATGCGTTCCGGTGTCCAGCCACGCATAGCCACGTCCCATTCTTTCGACCCTTAGGCTGCCACGTTCGAGATAAGCCTTGTTCACATCCGTAATCTCAAGCTCACCGCGCTTTGACGGCTTGATTGATTTGGCTATGTCCACAACGGTTGAGTCGTAAAAATAAAGTCCGGTAACGGCAAAATTCGATTTGGGGTGTTCCGGCTTTTCCTCAATATCCAGTGCAACGCCATTACGGTCGAACTCGACCACACCATACCGTTCAGGGTCCTGAACATAATAGGCAAACACGGTGGCGCCTTCTCGTTGATCCATAGCGCTTCTCAAAAGATCCGTCAGGTTGTGACCAAAGTAGATATTGTCACCCAGAATCAGGCAGCAGGGATCTTCGCCAATAAAGTCTGCGCCGACAATAAAGGCATCTGCAAGACCGCGTGGCTCCGGTTGAACAGCGTATTCAAGATTGATGCCCCACTTGGAACCATCACCAAGCAGGTCCTTAAACAGTGGCACGTCTCGCGGTGTGCTGATAATCAGAATATCCTTGATCCCGGCAAGCATCAGGGTGGTCAGCGGATAATAAATCATCGGCTTGTCGTAGACAGGCTGAAGCTGCTTGGACACAACGAGCGTCGATGGATGCAAACGCGATCCGGTGCCGCCTGCCAGTATGATCCCCTTACGCATCTGATTTCTCCCTTCGAAGATTCTCGATTACCGCGCTCAAGCTTTCTTCGACTGTTGGCAACTGTATCCCAAATGAACCGACAAAGCGCTGGCTCGACATAACGGAATAGCCGGGACGCTTCGCAACGGTCGGATATTCCGAAGACGGAACTGGCGTAATGCGACAGTCCTTGCCTTTCCAATCGTCACCCCAGACATGCGAAGCCACCTTCTGGATCCGATTGGCAAACTCAAACCATGTTTGCGACTGACCGGAGGACAAGTGATAAGTGCCGAACTTGTCGAAATCCTTCGCAAGCACCAATCTGGAAAGCTTGAGAATTGCCCCCGCCAGGTCATGCGCACTGGTCGGACATCCGGTCTGGTCATTGACGACACGAATTTCGTCTCTCTGCTCCATAAGATTGAGCATCGTCTTGACGAAGTTTTTCCCAAACTGACTGAAAACCCAAGACGTGCGAATAATCAGATGCTTGTCCAGTGTCTCTCTGACCGCATCCTCACCCGCGAACTTGCTGGCACCATAAACGCCCAACGGCGAGACCGGGTCTTGCTCGGTATATGGCGTTGATCCCTGCCCATCGAAAACATAGTCCGTGGAAACATGGATCAGCGGGACGGCGCGTTTGGCGAGCGTCTCTGCCATCGCGCGCACAGCATCGCGATTGACCTTGAATGCGACATCTGCCTGTTCCTCGGCCAAGTCAACTGCGGTGTATGCCGCAGCGTTGATCACGACATCCGGTTGCACACGGTCAATAAGGGGGGCTATCTGGTGGACATCCTCAAGATCACATTGATCCCGCCCGACAAAAACCAGCTCGGCATTTGGAAACTCATTCCCGCACATGGCAAGGCAACTGGCCAGCTGACCGGTTTTTCCAAACACCAGTATTCTAGGCATCGGTTTGCCCCTTGGTGCTACCGAGCCGTTCGCCTGCATATTTGGTTTTCAAAATCGGCTCCCACCATGCGCTATTGTTCACGTACCATTCGACGGTTTGCCTCAGGCCAGTCTCGAAATCATATTTCGGCGTCCACCCCAATTCGGTCTGCATTTTGGTTGGATCAATGGCATAGCGCCAATCATGCCCCGGACGGTCTTTTACATATGTCACCGCGTCATCGAAGCTCTCAAACGAGATGTCTGGCACGATCTCGTGCACCGTATCGAAAATCTTTTTGACGACGTCGATATTGGTCAGCTCATTGCACCCACCGACATTGTATTTCTCGCCAACACGACCTTCAGTCAGGATCTTGACCAAGGCCTCGGCATGATCTTCAACATGCAGCCAGTCGCGCGTGTTCAAACCCTCTCCGTAAACGGGAAGATTCTTGCCATGCAGCAGGTTGAGCGACATCAGCGGAATGAGTTTTTCCGGGAACTGGAATGGCCCGTAATTGTTGGAGCAATTGCTGATCACGACGGGCAGCCCGTAGGTATGGTACCATGCCAAAACAAGGTGATCGGAACTGGCCTTGCTCGCGGAGTATGGCGACGTCGGCGCATAAGCAGTTTCTTCAGTAAACAACCCTTCGCTTCCCAAAGATCCGTAAACCTCATCTGTAGAAATGTGGTGGAACCGGAAATTTGATCGTTTGTGCGTCGGCAGCTGATCGAAATACCCGCGCGCGACTTCGAGTAGTGTAAATGTACCCACCACATTGGTCTGAATGAAATCACCCGGCCCATCGATAGAGCGATCAACGTGGCTTTCAGCTGCCAAATGCATCACGGCATCTGGCTGAAATTCATCAAACAGTTTAACGATGGCGTCCCGGTTACAGATATCCTGATGGGCAAAATGATAATTATCTCGCGACGAAATTGATGCCAGCGTTCTCAGATCGCCAGCATATGTCAGCTTGTCGATATTGAGGACCTCATAGCCCTTCAACCCGGTCATAAGCCGACAAACAGCAGATCCGATAAACCCTGCACCGCCGGTCACGATAACTTTCATTCTGCTCTCATCGAAAAGTAAATGGCGTCGAACAACGTCGTCCAATTGAGATTACATTGCCCGGCCAATACTGTCGAACCTTCGGTTAACTTATTGCGAAGAAGTGGTATTTGGGCGCGTTATTCATGCTATGGGCCCTAGATCGCAAATAAAAAAGGCCGGATGCATCTGCACCCGGCCTTCGCAGTTTGTCTGAACTGATTTGTGCTTATTCCACCGTCACCGATTTGGCGAGGTTGCGGGGCTGATCAACGTCGGTGCCTTTGTGTACGGCAACGTGATAGGCCAGCATCTGTACCGGGATGGTGTACAGGATCGGTGCGACGAAGTCGGCGACCTTGGGCAGTTCGATCGTGGCCGATGCCATATCACCCAGTTTGGCAAGCCCCGGCGCGTCCGAGATAAAGATCACACGACCGCCACGTGCGGCAGCTTCCTGCATGTTTGAGGCAGTTTTTTCAAACAGCTCATCGGACGGGGCAATGACGATGATCGGAACCGACTGATCAATCAGGGCAATCGGGCCATGCTTCATTTCACCGGCGGCATAGCCTTCAGCGTGGATATAGGAAATTTCCTTGAGCTTAAGCGCCCCTTCCATCGCGATCGGGTAACCAAGACCACGACCGAGATAAAGCACATCGCGCGCGTCAGCGACGTCAAGGGCAAGCTGTTTAAGTGCCTCGTCATGATGCAGGACTTCGGCAGCGTGTTTTGGCACTTCGGTCAGCGCACTGACGATGGCGGCTTCTTCATCCTTGGCAAGGGTTCCGTTTTCACGGCCGATGGTCACGGCAAGGCAGGCGAGAACCGTGAGCTGTGTCGTAAAGGCCTTGGTCGAGGCCACCCCGATTTCAGGCCCGGCATAGGTCAAAAGGACCACGTCACTTTCGCGCGCAATCGTACTTTCGGGCACATTGACGATGGATACGATCTTCTGGCCCTTGGATTTCGCATACCGAAGGGCGGCCAGGGTATCAAGCGTCTCGCCCGACTGCGAAATGAACAGGGCGACGCCGCCTTTCGGCAGTGGCGGGCAGCGATAGCGGAACTCGGATGCGACGTCGACATCCACCCCCAGACCGGCATAACGTTCGATCCAGTGTTTTGCCACCAGCCCGGCGTAATAGGACGTGCCGCAGGCGACAATCGTCAAACGCGTTGCATCGGCAAAGGAAAACGGCATGTCCGGCAGTTTGATCGTCTGGGTCGCCGGATTGATAAACGCATGCAGCGTATCGCCAATCACAGCAGGCTGTTCGAAGATTTCCTTCTGCATGAAGTGATTGTAGTTGCCCTTGCCCATCATCGCGCCCGACACGGCCGAAAGCTTGGTTTCGCGGATGACGTCTTCGTCATTTTCATCGCGAACCTGAACGCTATCGCGGGTCATTTCAACCCAGTCGCCTTCTTCAAGATAGATAAGTTTGTTGGTCAGGTGCGACAAAGCCATGGCGTCCGATCCGAGATACATCTCGCCCTCGCCCAGACCAACGGCAAGCGGCGTTCCACGGCGCGCTCCAAAGATCACGTCATGCTCACCGGCAATCATGATCACAAGGGCAAAGGCACCTTCGATGCGATGCAGGGTGGCGGCAACCGCTTCGCGCGGGGTCTTACCCTGATCAAGGAAATCAGACACCAGATGCACGACCACCTCGGTGTCGGTTTCGGTGGCGAATTCGCGACCCTTGGCAGATAGCTCTGCCTTGATTTCCTGGAAGTTTTCAATGATGCCGTTATGGACAACAGCGACCTTGCCATCGGTGTGCGGATGGGCGTTGTTTTCAGTCGGCACACCATGGGTTGCCCAGCGGGTATGACCAATGCCGACATCCCCCGCCAGCGGTTCGCCCGCCAAACGATTTGCAAGATTGATCAGTTTGCCTTCGGCACGTCGGCGTTCTATATGGCCATTGACCAGTGTCGCAATCCCGGCACTGTCATAACCGCGATACTCAAGACGCTTCAGCCCCTCAAGAATGCGATCGCTGACGCTGTCTTTGCCAATAATCCCGATAATGCCGCACATATTGGTTTTCTTCCTGCTTTGTATCGCTTGTCGTTTTGACCACCCGAAGACGAGTGGCAATTTCAAAAATCTTTGTTTGGGCTATTTCTTGCCGGTCAGTTCGCGCATTTTCTCGCGAAACTTGGCGGCCCAGCCCCTTTTCTCGATCCGTTCGGCCCTTGTCAGGGTCAGTGCATCCGCTTCGACCTTGCCAGTGATCGTGCTGCCCGCGCCGACAATCGCGCCATCGCCAATCTCGACGGGTGCGACAAGCGACGAGTTCGAACCGATAAAGGCCCCTGCCCCGATGTCGGTATGCTGTTTGCGGAAACCGTCATAGTTGCACGTGATCGTTCCGGCCCCGATATTGGCTTTTGTCCCGACACGGGCATCACCGATATAGCTCAGGTGATTGACCTTTGCCCCGGCCTCAAGCACGGCCTTCTTGATTTCGACAAAGTTGCCAACCCGCGCACCGGCACCGATTTCAGCCCCTGGGCGCAACCGGGCATAAGGCCCGATATCGGCACCATTGCCAACCACACAGCTTTCAAGATGGCTGAACGCCTTTATCACGACATTGTCGCCCACTGTCACGCCGGGACCGAAGACCACATTGGGTTCAACAATTACATCCCGGCCAAGTTTGGTATCGGCACTGAGGAACACGGATGCCGGATCAACCAATGTTGCGCCGTCTGCCATTGCGGCTTCGCGCAGGCGATCTTGCAGGATGGCTTCGGCAACCGCCAACTGGGTGCGGGAATTAACACCAAGTGTCTCTGCCTCATCCACCTCGACTGCAACACAGCTCTGCCCGTTCTTTTGCGCCACTTCGACCGCATCGGTCAGGTAATATTCACCCTTGGCATTGGCGTTATCGATCGCCTCAAGGGTTGCTATCATGTCCTCGGCCTTGAAACACATCACACCGGAATTGCAGAAATTGATCTGACGCTGCGCGTCATTGCATTCCTTGTCCTCGACGATCGCTGTCAGGTTGCCGTTCTGATCAGTGACCAAACGGCCATAACCTGTCGGGTCTTCGGGTCGGAAACCCAGAACCGCAACGGCATGATCATTTTCTTCGCGGGCAGCGACAAGGCGCGCCAGAGTTTCGGCGGTAAAAAGCGGGCTATCGGCATATAGCACCAGAACATTGCCCGTAAGGCCCTTCAAGCCATCCTTGGCAGCAAGAACAGCGTGTGCCGTGCCAAGACGGTCAGTTTGTTCAAAGGTCTGATGCGGGGCAACGGCCTTGATCAGGTCGGGCATATCCGGACCAACAACCACCATGGTCTTTGCCGCCTTCAGGTGGGCTGCGGTATCAATGACGTGATTGACCATCGGCTTGCCGGCAACTTTGTGCATGACTTTGGGCAAGGCGCTTTTCATGCGCGTACCCATACCGGCAGCCAAAACAACAACACTTAGCTCAAGCGACATCTATTACCCTGTTGGCTGCGGTTTCGCAGCATCCCCTTTGAAAGCATTATCACAATGGTTGTGATGCAAATAATCCAATTCGCAGCAAGTCTTAGAACATATTCTTTTCAAGCAAAAGCCCATAAAGAATCACGTTTTGTTACCGGCTGTTAGCAGATGTTACCGATTGTTAATGGCACGGCTTCCGTTAAGTTCCTATAAACCATGCTGCACTTGTCACCGCTGCTGCCAATTCACCTCCAAGGAGCCCCACCCGATGGCCAAATTCATTCTGTTCGACCTTGATGGCACCCTGATTGACGGGGTCGATGACATCCTGTTTGCAATGAATGATTTGCTGGCCGCCCACGGTCATGCGCCACTTGTTCGTCATGATATTGAAGCCATGCTGGGTGATGGCACATGGATGCTGACCAAACGCGCCTTTGCCGCACGCGGATCAGAGCCCTCTGACGCGATGCTTGATGAACTCAACATCGATTTCAACGCGCGATATGTCGAAACCGACTACGCCTATACCCGCCTTTTTGAACATGCCGAACCCGTCCTGCGCCAACTGAAATCAGACGGCTGGACGATTGCGCTGGCATCGAACAAACCCGAAGCCCCGTGCAAGACCATCCTGACCAAACTTGGTGTCGCGGACCTGTTTAGCGTCATCGCTGGCGGTGACAGCTTTGAGGTCAAAAAACCCGCTGGTCGCTTTCTTGAATTTGTGCTGGGGCAGCTTGGCTTTATTAAATCGAAAGACACAGCCATCATGGTCGGCGATCACGCCAATGATGTAATCGCCGCCCGCGCGGCTGGCATTCATGCGATTACCGTTGCCATGGAAGTCGATGACACCCGCGCACAATCATTGGGTGCTGATGGCCTGACAACAGACTACCTGCAGCTTCAAAATACAATAACTGGAATAACTGCTTGATAACTGATAAACACTGTCAGACTTTTTATAAGTACTCAGCCCCCCTTTTCATCAAGATAAAACCCTCATTGAAGTCTTCAGCGACACCTGAACGATAGTTTTTATACTGAAGCACTGATAGATAACAGCAGGTCACATGCAGAACTTCGATTATACCGGCAAAGACAACCTCGACGTGATGTCTTTTGCAAAAAACTACAATAACTTTCTGACTACACTCGTAGAAAACCATGCACCGGATGATGGAATCCTTCTTGATTTCGGCGCTGGAACCGGTTTCTTTGCCGAACGCGTTTCTCGCAAAGAGCGGAAGTTGTTGTGCATTGAACCCGACAAACACCAAGCTGATGAAGTTCGAACGAGGGGTTTTGATGTTTTTGCGAGTTGCGAAGAACTGAGCGATGAGACTGTAGATTTCTCATACAGCCTCAATGTTCTTGAACACATTGAAGACGATTGTCAGGCGATTCGAGAGATATATCGCGTCCTAAAGCCTGGCAGCCTTTTGGTCGTGTACGTCCCTGCCATGCCGTGCCTTTACTCTTCGATGGACGAGAAGGTTCAGCATTTCCGCCGTTACACGCGGAAAGAACTCAGTAACAAACTTATGTCAGAGGGGTTCGATATTCTTGCTTGCAAGTATGCGGATATTCTTGGTGTTCCCGCGACTATTGCCTACAAGTTGGTAGGTAGCAAATCCGGTGACGTATCCTTGCGTGGACTAGTTGCATATGATCGCTTCGCTTTTCCTCTCAGCAAGACGCTTGATGCAATCACTCATCGCTTGGCTGGCAAAAACGTTTTCGCAGTTGCTAGAAAACCAGTCTGACCAAATCTTGAGAGCATGAAGTTTATCGCTGTCATCATCACCCAGACCATCGCGATGCAATAAGGGATGATCAGTGCCAAGTTATAACGGTACAAGCTTACCGATAACGCTGCGTTGACACCCGCCATAAACATGAATGGCAAGATTAGAAACATCCAGCGAAGCCAAATACCGTTTCGCGCAAAGACGGTGATTAAACCTGCACTCGGAACAGCAAGCATGGCCACAACATGCCCAACAAAAATTCCTCGCCAAAAAAGCAGCAAGGTAACCGCGACAAACTTCAACGGCATCGAAAACACATACTCGGACAACAAATAGTTTCGTGCTTCCAACACCGAGCGCCCGTCATTTGCCAGGTCATCCAATGTGTCGCGACCAAATTGATAATAACTTGTTTCCCCCCAGCCGAGCGGAAGCAAAACATCTAAACCAAAAAGCCTCTGTGCACCGGACACCGGAACATAATAAATCCATCCGATAAGCCATTCCTTCCAACTCATAAGGTTAAAAGCAAGACGGTGAGATAAGGACGAGACAAGATAGCTTTGCTCACTCATCGCAAACGTATCAAGCACGATCCAGTTCCGCAAAAGCATCGGCGCTAGGGCAAGAACGAACGCGACGCAAAATGATGCACTTGCTGTCAAAGTTTGTCGTTTAGGTGATTTTCCTGCCAACAATGCGAAAAATGAAATGAGAGCAAGACCAATGGGTAACAACAACCATGCAGGCTTAACGAGAACCAGCAACCCTGCAACGAGACCTGATATGAACCAGCTGAACATCTTCTCAGCATTATCGAAAACGTATATCCAAGCTGACGCAAATAGACCCGCAAGCATCAGATAACCTTGTTCACTAAGCGGTGACGAAGCATAGGCATATGTATCTTTGAAAAGCATAGACGCCGCAACAACTCCCCAAGCAGCAATCATATTGCGACCAAAGAACCGCCAGCCAACAAACAAAGCGCAAAGATGGAAAATGCATGCTTCAAGAAAATAGATTGCTTTCAGAGACCACAAACCTCTCCCACATCCCTCATCAACGCTAACTTCGGCAACACACATCAAATCCAGGTATGTGTCCTTGCTTAGCATGGCAGCTGTTGCAATCTCGACAGCCGTCAGCACACCTCCTGCATACAATCCTGGCTCAGGTGGCTCATCCTCTCGGTAGCGCTCCCCGGATAGAATGCCATGCTGATATAAATTCAATCCTGCTGTCACATATCGCGGAGAGTCAGGTTGAATATTTGCCCCGGGAACAAGAATTCTAGAGGCAACGATCCAAAACACTCCGAGAAACAGGATTGTATTCGTTGTGAGTTTCAGCATGGAGCCCAATCAAAACAAACTACTTATAACAATCTTACATTGTTCAGTTCTATAACGCGTGGAAGCAAGATTGTCTTCAAAAACGGAGGCTTCCAAAAGAAAAACCGGCCAACAGACATTCTGTTGACCGGCTTATTTTACGTCAGATCTCAATCAGCCGAATGGAGTCAGTGACTGTCCTTCGGAATTGCGTTGCCACGATGGCCGACAAGGAAGTCGAAGTCTGCCCCGCGATCTGCACCAATCACCGACTTGTAGTAAAGCGATGCATAGCCGCTTTCCGGGACCGGAACGCTGTTTTTCCAGTCTTTCAGGCGCTGGGCCAGCTCTTCATCGCTGATATCGAGGTGCAGGCGACGGTTGGGCACATCAAGCTCGATCATGTCGCCATTCTTAACGACGGCCAACGGGCCACCGGCCGCAGCCTCCGGCGAGGTATGAAGCACAACGGTGCCATAGGCCGTACCGCTCATACGCGCATCTGAAATACGCACCATGTCCGTGATGCCCTTGCGAAGCACCTTGGGCGGCAGGCCCATATTGCCGACCTCTGCCATGCCCGGATAACCTTTCGGACCACAATTCTTCAGAACCATGATGCAGGTTTCATCGATATCAAGGTCCTCGTCATAAATCTTGGCCTTGTAATCATCGATGTCCTCAAACACCACGGCGCGACCGCGATGCGTCAGAAGCTCCGGCGTTGCCGCTGATGGCTTAATCACCGCACCATTGGGCGCAAGGTTACCCTTGACCACGGCAATGCCACCGCTTTCGGTCAGGGCCTTGTCGAACGGGCGAATGACGTCCTCGTTCCAGTTGCGCACATCCTTGACCTGATCCCACATGGTTTCACCCGAGACGGTCAGGGCATCATTGTGAAGCTTGCCTGCCTCGGCCAGCGCCTTGATTACCACAGGCAGACCACCGGAATAGAAGAACTCCTCCATCAGGTAGTCGCCAGATGGCTGCAGGTTGACGATGGTCGGGATATCCTTGCCCAGGCGATCCCAGTCATCAAGGGACAGGTCAATACCAACACGCCCGGCAATCGCCAACAAATGGATCACTGCGTTCGTCGATCCGCCAATCGCACCATTGACGCGAATGGCGTTTTCGAATGCCTCCTTGGTCATAACGTCAGACGGCTTGAGGTCATCCTTGACCATCTGAACGATGCGACGGCCCGTCACATGCGCCATTACACGACGACGGCTATCAACGGCCGGGATCGCGGCATTGCCCGAAAGCGCCATGCCAAGCGCCTCGGCCATGCTGGCCATGGTTGAGGCCGTGCCCATGGTGTTGCACGACCCGGGGGATCGCGACATGGCAATTTCGGCCTCAAGGAAATCTTCGGTGCTGATCTTGCCGGCCTTGCGCGCCTCGGCAAGCTGCCAAAGAGAGGTGCCCGATCCAATATCCTCACCGCGCCATTTGCCGTTCAGCATCGGACCACCGGTGACGACAATCGCCGGAATATCAACGCTGGCCGCCCCCATGAGAAGCGATGGCGTGGTTTTGTCGCAACCCACCATCAGGACAACACCGTCAAGTGGCGTTCCGCGCAGCATTTCCTCGACATCCATTGAAGCAAGGTTACGGAACATCATTGCGGTTGGACGCAGCGTGCTTTCACCGGTCGAGAAAACCGGGAATTCAAGCGGCAGGCCACCTGCTTCGTAAATGCCGTGTTTGACCCGTTCGGCCAGATCACGCAAATGGGCGTTGCATGGGGTCAGTTCAGACCAGGTATTACAAATGCCAATCACCGGTCGCCCATCAAACAGATCCGACGGCAGACCCTGGTTCTTCATCCAGCTGCGGTGATAGATATTGTCCTTGCTGGTTCCGCCGAACCAACCTTCTTGTGACCGCAAGGTACGCGGCCAGGGAGCCGGTTTGAACTTCGTCATGCCCGTTTTCCTTTTTGACTTATTATCGTGACGGATCCGGTCATGTGCGGTTGGTACAGCCACACACAGGACATTGAACGACACGCACCGGCAATCGGTCAGGGAAACCGACTGGTGTGAGGCCGGTGCGCATCGTTCCGCGTCAACGTGTTGTTACGCCTTGTTCTTGTTGTAGACGTCGAAGATCACAGCCGCCAAAAGCACAAGGCCCTTGATCACCTGCTGCCAGTCAATACCGACACCGATAATCGACATCCCGTTATTCATGACACCCATGATCAGCGCGCCAACCACAGCACCGATCACTTTACCTACGCCACCCGACATCGATGCACCACCGATGAATACAGCAGCGATCACGTCAAGCTCGAACGCAAGGCCCGCTTTTGGCGTTGCCGTGTTCAGACGCGCGGCAAAAACCAGCCCCGCAAGCGCGGCAAGCATGCCCATATTGGCAAAGGTGAAGAAGGTCAGGCGCTTGGTGTTAATGCCTGAAAGCTTGGCGGCCTTTTCATTCCCGCCGAGCGCATAGATGCGACGACCCAAGGTCGTGCTGTTGGTGATGAAGGTAAAGATCGCAATCAGAACCGCCATGATCACCAGAATGTTCGGCAATCCACGATAGGTCGACAGCAGATAGGTCACAAACAGGATCGCAATCCCTGCAACCGCATGTTTGGTGACAAACACTGCCATCGGTTCCTCTACCGCGGCAAACTTCGCCTGCTTGGCGCGCGAACGCAGGCCAAGGATCGGCAGAAGTGCCGCCAGAACCACACCCAGCGTCATGGAGAAGACGTTGAAGCGTCCCTCGATGAAACCACCAAGAAAGTCGGGGATGAAGCCCGATGACATTGCCTGGAAGCTGTCGGGGAACGGACCAACCGATGCCCCGCCCAAAAGGGCCAGCGTCAGCCCCTTGAACACCAGCATCCCAGCCAGTGTCACAATAAAGGACGGAATACGCCAATAGGCCACCCAATACCCTTGAGCCGCACCAATGATCGCCCCCGCGATCAGGCAGACCGGGATAACAAGGACCGTCGGCAAATCCCAATTGACGATCATCACGGCGGCCAACGCGCCGATAAAGCCGACAACAGAGCCGACTGACAGGTCAATATTACCGCCGACAATCACCAGCAACATGCCAACAGCCATGATGATGATATAGCTGTTTTGCAGGAACAAGTTGGTCAGGTTGACCGGCTTGAGCATGATGCCGTCGGTCAAAACCTGGAAGAAGGCCAGAATGGCAACCAGCGCAACAACCATGCCGTATTCACGAATGTGGGTGCGCAGATAGTAGCCGATTGATTTGGTTTCAGTATCCGTCATTGTCTATTCCTCACGCCTTCAGGATCATGCGCATGATTGCTTCCTGGCTTGCGTCCTTTGCCGCAAGCTGCCCCTTGATCTCACCTTCGTTCATCACGTAGATGCGATCGCACATGCCCAGAAGCTCCGGCATTTCCGACGAGATCATGATGACCCCCTTACCGTCGGCAGCCAGTTGGTTGATAATCGTGTAAATTTCGTATTTCGCCCCGACATCAATACCGCGGGTCGGCTCATCAAGAATGAGCACTTCAGGTGCAGCAAACAGCCATTTGGACAAAACGACTTTCTGCTGGTTGCCACCCGAGAGGTTCATGACCTTTTGCGCAACATTCGGGGTGCGAATGTTGATCTTGTTGCGATATTCCTCGGCAACGGATCGCTCTGCGCCGTCATTGAGAACACCGTTTTCCGAAACACCTGGCAAGTTCGCCAGCGTAATGTTGGTCGTGATGCTTTCTTCAAGGATCAGACCCATTTCCTTACGGTCTTCGGTAACGTAGGCAAGGCCCGATGCAATCGCCTTTTCGACGGTCGAGACATCAACAGGCTTGCCATTAATCAGAACTTCGCCCGAAATATCGGTGCCATAGGACTGGCCAAAGATGCTCATGGCAAGCTCGGTTCGTCCGGCCCCCATCAGACCCGCGATCCCGACAACCTCGCCGGCAGCAACGTCGATATTGACATTGTCAACGACCTTGCGCTCGGGATGAAGCGGATGGGTTGCCGACCAATTGCGGACCTCCATCAGCTTTTCGGTACCGATATTGGGCGTGCGGTCCGGATAGCGGTGCGCCATATCACGCCCGACCATATCCTTGACGATATCGTCTTCGGTAATATTGCCACCACGTGCATCAAGGGTCGAAATTGACTTGCCATCACGAATGATCGTGATGCGGTCTGCAACCCGGTTGATTTCGTTAAGCTTATGCGAAATCAGGATCGAGGTAATGCCTTGCGCCTTGAATTCCAGCAAAAGGTCCAGCAACTTCTGACTGTCATTTTCCTGAAGACTTGCCGTTGGCTCGTCCAAAATCAGAAGCTTCACCTTTTTTGAAAGCGCCTTGGCAATTTCAACAAGCTGCTGTTTGCCGACCCCGATATTGGTCACAAGCGTTGCCGGGTTCTCTTTCAAACCCACTTTTTTCAGCAATTCGCCCGTGCGCGCAAACGTCGCAGGCCAGTTCACAACGCCGTTTTCACTGATCTCGTTGCCCAGAAAGATATTTTCAGCAATCGACAGAAGCGGCACCAGGGCCAGCTCCTGATGGATGATGATAATCCCGCGATCTTCACTGTCGCGGATATCCTTGAATTCCTGCACCCCGCCGTCATAAAGGATGTCGCCTTCATAGGTACCATGCGGATAGACCCCGCTCAGCACCTTCATCAGCGTGGATTTGCCGGCACCATTCTCGCCACAAAGCGCATGAATTTCGCCGCGCTCGACTTTAATACTAACATCATCAAGTGCCTTCACACCCGGGAAAGTCTTGGTGATGTTCTTCATTTCCAGGATGGTATCCATCCGGTCCTCCCACTGCCATTGACACTGCAACGGCGCCTTAAGCCTGCTTTGGTCTTTGTTTTCCTGGAAACCAGTCGGGCTTGATCGCCCGATCACGTTTGAGAAAAGCGACCCCGGCGTCTCCGCCGGGGCCTTCAAAGTTCAAGTGCTTACTGCACTTCTTCTTTGGTGTAGTAGCCTGAACCAACAAGGATTTCTTCCCAGTTGGATTTATCAACCATGATCGGCTCAAGCAGGTAGGAAGGAACAACCTTCACACCGTTGTCGTAAGTGCTGGTGTCGTTGATGGTCGGCTTTTCGCCTGCAAGCACACTGTCCACCATCGAAACGGTCACACGTGCAAGTTCACGGGTATCCTTGAAGATGGTGGAGTACTGCTCACCAGCCAGGATCGACTTGACCGACGGCAGTTCAGCATCCTGACCGGTAACGATCGGCATATCCATGTCGCCCGAACCGTAACCAACGCCCTTGAGCGAGGAAAGGATACCAATCGACAGGCCATCATACGGCGACAGAACACCATCGATTTCTTCGTCGGTGTAGTATGCCGAAAGAAGGTTATCCATACGTGCCTGTGCAACCGCACCATCCCAACGCAGCGTACCGACCTTGTCCATGCCCATCTGGCCGGATTTGATCACGATGGTTCCTTCGTCGATCAGCGGCTGCAGGATCGACATGGCACCGTTATAGAAGAAATACGCGTTGTTATCGTCCGGCGAACCGCCGAACAGTTCGACGTTATAGGGCGGCTCACCCGATTCAATCAGACCATCAACAAGCGAAGATGCCTGCTGAACGCCAACCTTGAAGTTATCAAAGGTGGAATAATAATCGACATTCGGGCTTTCAACGATCAGGCGGTCATAGGCGAAGACCTTGATGCCCGCTGCTGCTGCGTTTTCCAGCGCATTCGAAAGCGTGGTACCGTCAATCGCCGCGATCACCAGGACATCCACGCCCTTAACGATCATGTTTTCGATTTGGGACAGCTGGTTGGGAATATCATCTTCTGCGTACTGAAGATCGGTTTTGTAGCCGGCAGCTTCAAACTGCTCGACCATGGAATTTCCGTCGGAAATCCAACGTGCCGAAGATTTGGTGGGCATTGCGATCCCGACATAGCCTTTTTCATCGGCATGGGCGTAACCGCCGGAAATCATCGGGCTCATCATTGCGGCCGCGCCAAAGGCGACCCCTGCCATTACGGCACCGAGACGTTTCATAGCTATCCTCCCTAAAAGACACGGCATACCAGCCATTTTTGTCTAAGCCCGACTTTCACAGGCGTGCTTGGCCCGCATACGTCGTGTCTTTGTTTTCGATTGATACAGCATCCTATTTCCCAAAGGACACGGCGCCATTATTCAGACGCCCTACATAACAATCAAATAAACATTTTCGAAACTTGCATATCAAAAACGATATATTAAAATCCCCACCGCAGGAGGAATACATATGGCAAAAACGTCAACCCAGCAGCCGCTCAGCTCGGCAAAATCGCTGCTTTTCCGGTCGGGAAACCTTTTTCAGCGCGGACTTAAGCTCAGTCACCTGCGCATGATTGTCGCGATGGAAGAAACTGGTCAGATCAGTCTGGCGGCGGACATGCTCAAGACATCCCAACCTGCTGCCTCTAGACTATTGTCTGAGATGGAAAGCATTCTCGAAGCCAGACTATGCGTGCGCAGCCCGCGTGGTATCGAGATGACCAACGCCGGACGCGCCCTGGCGCGACGTGCGCGCAGCATGCTGATTGAAATCCGCGAGGCCGAACGCGAAATCGAGGACATCAAACATGGGGGCGGCACCGTATTTATCGGTGCGGTGACCGCAGCCGCAGTTGAATTGGTTGTACCCGCAATCCGAAGCGTCCAGGCGGTCAACTCGCTGCTTGAGGCCCATGTCGGGGTCGGGCCATCTCACCTGCTGATCAAGGATTTGCTGGCTGGTGACCATGACTTCGTCATTGGCCGTGTGCCCGAAGACATGGACCCGCGCCTTTTTAACATCCGCGAAATCAGAAGCGAGAAAATCCGCCTCATGGTGCGTACGGGGCACCCGCTGCTTGAAAGCAATAAACCGATCACCCTTGCACGACTTGCACAATTCGACTGGATTTTGCCGCCGCCGGGCAACCTGATGCGTCGTACGATTGAAGATGTCTTTATTTCGCGTCACCTTCCCCTGCCCCATTCCAGCCTCAACTCGGCATCACTTCTTGTGACCCTTGCGACGTTGTCTGATACCAACTCGATTGCCCCGATGGCCGAAGAAGTCACAACCCTTCTGACCAGTGGCGGGCTGATCACCGAATTGCCATTCGATGGCGCGATTGAAATTAAACCCTATAGCCTGATTACCGCCCGTGGGCATCGGCTTTCGCCATCGGCACAGTTGGTGTCGGACCATATTCTTTCACGCATCGAAAAGCCCCATGGCTAGGCGAATGGCCAGGCAAAGGTTTGTACTGTGCGCCGGACCAAAACTCGCATAAGCTTCTGAAGCAGAACAAAGTATAGTGTCGTCGAGATCCAAGCATGCCCAAACTGGTTCGATATTTCACCGCCCTGCTGGGCGCATTGTCGCCCTTGTTCGCGGCCACGGCCAGTGCCGATGAAACCCAATACAGCGCAGCCACCACAGCCGACTTCGCAGTCATGGATCTGCGTGGAACAACCGCATGGGCGATCAACCATTTTCAGTGGCTCGAACCAGACGCAGAGGCACTTGAAACACTGATCGGCGCCGCAGGGAAAGGCCCCATGCGGCTTGATCTTGTGATGGACAATATCGTGCCGCCCTATTTCGAACTGCGTCCTGATCCGGAAATTTGCGATGATCCCGGTGTGCCGGTGAGCTGGATGGAAGATGTTCCACAAACCATCTGCATGGACATCCCGCCTGCCACCAGAACCCGCCACAAGGATACACCGGGCAATATCGATCTGTTGTGTTTGCAACCGCAAAGCAACCTTTTGTTCCCCGTCAACTGGACAGAGGGCACCAACTGGCCGCAGATCCATCTCAATCAAACTGTGACACCAGGCGAAATCCGCTATGAGGGCAGCACGGCGATCATTGACCTGACCATCATTGATGCCATTCCCACCAACCTCGCCAACCTGTCAGAACAGGGTTACGGCCCGGCGGTTATCGGCATGTCAGACAGCGATCTTCGTGACGTCCTTGGCCCGAAACTTGATGTCTTTCGCGCCGGTGACGATGACAGCTGCACCTATTTGCAACGCGACCTTGATCCGCATGGATTGGGCTATATGGTTCTTGATGGCAAACTTGCGCGGGTATCGCTGTATGGTGACGAACTTGATGTTGCCACCAGCCTTGTGCGAACCACGAATGGTCTTTCCATCGGGTCCAGCAAGGAAAACGTTCTTGACGCATTTCCCAATCAAACCCTGATCGAGGAAGAACACGAATATCTTGGTCCCGATGGCCTGTATTTGACCTGGTGGCAAGACGACGCGCAAACGCGCGGCATCCGGTTTGAAATTGACGAAACCGGCAGCGTCATTGCCATCCATGCCGGAAACAGCGCGATCACCCTGATCGAAGGCTGCGCCTGATTCTTCGACCGGATCTTCTTGGTCGTTGACTTCACGTCACAAGCCGCTAAAAAGCCGGTCCTGCGCAGATCGTACCGATCTCGCCGCTACCCAAAACCAACAACAATATTGCCATCCCCTTGCCGCAAAGCCCGACCAGAACGGCGTGCTTGCGGAGACACGAACACGAATGCAAACACCGATAACGTCCAACCTTGTTGTCATTACCGGGGGTCCCGGTGTTGGCAAAACCACCTTGATTAATCATCTGAATGACCGGGGCTTTGACACCAGCCCCGAGGTCGCGCGCGCCATCATCGAAGAACAGATGGAACGTGGCGGCACCGCCCTGCCGTGGTCTGACAATGATGCCTATGCCGGTCTGATGTATCGCCGGTCCATCCGCGCGTGGCAGGACGACATTCAAAACCACCCGCGCACGGTTTTCTGTGATCGTGGCTTGCCCGATACATTGGCCCATCGAAGACTAAGCGGCCTTCCCGAAAACCCCGACCTGATCCGCGCCATCAAGACCTATCGCTATCACAAACTCGCCTTTGTCCTGCCGCCATGGTCGGAAATTTACAAAACCGATGCGGCGCGAACACAAAGCTTCTCTGAAGCCGTCAGAACATATGTCGTGCTGTGCCGGACCTATCATGAATGCGGCTATGAACTGGTCGAAATTCGCAAAGGCCCGGTTGAACAGCGCGCCGCCCAGATCCTTGCCCGCCTGAAACTATAAGAAACACGCCCCAAGATGACGCCAAACAAACCCACATCCCGATCTGCCAAACGTGCCCTCATGGCATGCACAGCCGCCGTGACACTACTCACCAGCCTTCCGACCGTTGCCGCCTGCTATGACTGGCCGCTGCGCGAATATCGCGGCAATTACGCTTATGACGGCGATACGATCTATGTCGCCATTCCGGGACTGCCCGAAGAAATCGCCAGTATGTCGGTGCGCGTACGCGGGGTCGACACACCAGAAGTCCGTGGCAAATGCGAAAGCGAAAAGCAACTCGCCCAAAAGGCCCGCGACTACGCCCGAAGCCGCCTGAAGGCTGCAACAAGCGTGCAATTCTGCGAACCCGAATGGGGCCGCTATGGTGGGCGTGTGGTGGCATCGGTACGGGTTGATGGCAGCCCGCTTGATCTTGAGCTGATCGCAAACGGCCTTGCCCGCCCCTATGACGGTAAAACCAAACGTCTGCCCTGGTGTCAGGGCTAACGTCAGGGCTGATCGCGATGGCCATTAATGTCACTTCGCTGTGAAGTCACTGGACAACGGCAATATTCCAACCATCTTTGGAAACAGGAAATTGCAGGACCAAAGATCAAAAAGCGAAGTGACGAAATATGAGCAAGTATCACAAAGATCCCGATGCCATCCGCGACCTGTCGCCCGAACAGTATCATGTGACTCAGGAAAGCGGCACCGAACCGCCGTTTCGCAATGATTTCTGGGATCACAAGGAAGACGGGCTTTATGTTGATATCGTCTCGGGCGAGCCACTTTTCACCTCGCGCGACAAGTTCGATAGCGGCTGTGGCTGGCCAAGCTTTGTAAAGCCTGTCGAAACCGACCATATCGTCGCCAAGGAAGACAACACGCTTGGCATGCGCCGGATCGAGGTCCGGTCCAAACACGGTGACAGCCATCTCGGCCACGTCTTCCCCGATGGCCCGCAGGACCGTGGCGGATTGCGCTATTGCATCAATTCCGCATCCCTTCGCTTCATCCCGATTGAGGATCTGGATGCCGAGGGATATGGCGATTATCGCCAGCTGTTTGAATAATCAGACAAAAAAAGACCGGCGCGAAGCCGGTCTTTTTATTTGTGTGATGATTAGAAATCACCTGGCGCGCATTGAAGGCAAGTCAGCCCCATATCGCGCCATTTATCAACCACCCGCCTGCGATCATCGACAACCAGCCACGGGTTAAACCCATCTTCGATGATCCTGGCCAGAAGGTCTTCCTTGACCTCCTCGTCAGTGCGGTGATCGGCATCTTCGGGACGCAGATACATGCCGTCAAACGGGATATCATGCGCGCGCAGCCAGGCTTCTGACCGGTGCTGCCATCCCGCCGGGCGGCCCGAACAGATCAGGATTGCATGGCCCGATGCATGCAGGATGCGCAACAGTTTCTCGATATTTTCAATCGGTTTGGCGTGGTCCATGGCGTCAAAGAACGCATCCCACTGTTTTTCCACACCATGAACCAGATGCCCCAAAGCATCGGCATCAAAATGCGCCAGCGTGCCATCCATATCGAACACGACTGCATCACGCGCATCACGGGCTTTGGGTTCAGTCACGCAGAAATCTCCTTGATCAGGTTTTCGGTCAAATTCTCATAGCCCCAACCATCCTTGGTCGGGCGGAACAGGATCGGGGTCGCATTGGGCACACGCGGGCCATCGGCCTCGAACCCGGTCATGTAAAGAATGCAGCGCGCCACACCGGAATGGGCAACAATGACGGTCAGGTTATCGCTGACCTCTGCCAATGCCTGTTGCATGGCAAAGGACACGCGCTGACACATCGCATCAAACCCCTCGCCATTGGGCGGGGTGTCAAAGCGCGGGCAAAGTTCGCCAATCGGCCGGCCTTCCAGATCGCCCCAATGGCGTTCGCGCAACCCATCAAGGACCCGGGCGTCATACCCCGGCAGCACCAGATTGGCCGTCGTGCGTGCCCGGTCCTGCGGACTGACATAAACCGCATGCCATTTCGCCTTCGCCATTAATGGTGCAATCGCCAACGCTTGTGCGCGCCCGGTTTCATTCAGTGGCGGTTCGTTTGACCCGGCAATGATGCCCGCCCGGTTGGCATCGGTTTCCCCGTGCCGGATGAAGACAAACGGCAGCTTGGGAAAATCGAACTTTTCAGCGGCATAGATCATGACCGGGCATTACCTTTGTTGTGCATTACAAATAGAACCGATCTGCAAGCTGTAGCCGCCCGTCAAACCCGTCGACAAGTCCAAAGTCCTCTGGACGGCTGGTGAATAACGGGACGACCTGCATGGCATGGCATTGATTGGCAAGGTCAATCACATGGCTTGCCAGCGGATGCACGTTCCAGCGCCGGAAATGGGCATGACCCTTTTCCACCATCTTGCGCGCCTCGATCGGCATGAAACCGGTAAAGATCACATGCGCGCTTGACCCCATCCGCCCCGCATCCTGCCACTGATCAATCAGGTCGCGCGCCTTGCCAAAGGTCGCGCATGGCGCATGACACAAAAGCAACCTTGCATCCGGATTGAAGTACTTGGCCTTGTCCTTGAGACTGCGCAACTGACGGATCGCATCACTTGCAACGTAGTCCGATCCATGGGCATCAAGCACCTGCTTGACCTGCCCATAGCAGCGAACATCCATCGACCAGTCGGTCAGCCCATGGCGCTCGAACAACAACGCCATTTCTGCCGCCCGGCCACTGGGTGGCACGGGAAACAGGATCTGCCCGTCCAGCTTGGTCATGGTGGTCAAAAGACTATCAATACGGACCTGCTGGGTCAGCTGTTCCATGCCATAGGATGCATCAAGCAGGACCGTTGCGGCATCGGGCGGCGCGTCATACAGGAAATAATCAGATTCCTGACAGAAATCGCCGGAATAGAGCACTCCGCCACCCAGTTCGAAATGCAACCAGACCCCGCCAAATGAATGGCCTGTACGTCCAGTGGTGACGGTCACGCCATCCACCTGAATTTCCCCGACGGGTGGCAAGGGAACAACATTCGCTCCCTTGGGAAGCGATCTCGCGGTGACTTCGGTGCAATAGATCGGCAAACCGGCATCAACGATTTCACCCGCCGCCCCGATATGGTCGATATGGTCGTGTGTAATGAAAACGGCGTTAACTTTATTCAGCCATGCCGGATCAAAACCCTGATCACTTTCGGGGCCGACACCGCAATCAAGCAGCCAACGCCGGTTAAAGAATTCCAGTCGCAAACAAGCCGGGCCTTTTTCGCCAAGACCGGAAAGAACACGCATGCGGGCTGACATCAGGCGGCCTCACCCGACATGCGATCAAACACCCAGCCGTCTTTGACCTGAAGGCCGACTTGCTCGCCAATGCGGGCCCGGCGGTTGGCATAGACCGGTAAGGTCTGATCATCGCCAATCCGAACCGACAGGCGGAAACGCCCGCCGAGATAGACGCAATCATCGACCTGTCCGCGCAAAGGTGCTTCATCCGCGACCCAGACATCCTCGGGCCGCAGACACAAACCGGCATTGGCCGCCGCGATGCCATCGGCCAGTTTCGGGCAGATGCGCGCGGTAATGTTGCTTTCGCCCAGCTGGACTGAACAGGTGCCATCACCACCAACAGAAACATCGCGCACCGGCAATACCGCCCCTGCGCCGACAAAGCCCGCGACCATCAGATCGGCCGGTTCGCGATAAAGCGTTTCAGGCGCTGCCATCTGGCGAATATGGCCCTTGTCCATCACCGCAATCCTATCCGCCATCGCCATGGCTTCGGACTGGTCATGGGTGACGTAAATCATCGTCGCCCCGGTTCGGCGATGGAAATCCAGAAACGCCTGCTGCATGGTTTCACGCAGATGAACATCAAGGTTGGCCAACGGTTCATCAAGCAACACCGCGCGTGGTTCCATGACCAGGCATCTTGCCAGTGCCACGCGCTGACGCTGCCCGCCTGATAGTTCCGACGGACTGCGATTGGCATACGGGCCAAGGGCGACGATATCGAGTGCCTCGGCGATCTTGCGATCCTGATCGGCCCGGCTGAGCCCGCGCACCTCAAGCGGATAGCCGACATTGCGCGCGACTGTCATATGCGGCCACAGGGCATAGGACTGAAACACGATGCCAAGATTGCGGTCTTCGGGACTGATCATGACGTTGTTTTCAGGACTTGCCATGATCTGACCGCCCAGTGAAATCTGGCCGTGATCGGGTTCCTCGAACCCGGCAAGCAACCTTAATAGCGTCGTCTTGCCGCAGCCGGACGGGCCCAGCAGAGCCACGAACTCCCCATCGGCAATATCAAGCGAGACCTGATTGACCGCCCGATAGTCGCCAAAGCATTTGGTAATGCGCGAAAGATTTATGTCTGCCACGGTACAACTCCTTTGGGCAAACGACGCGCGGCAAGCTGAAAACAGCTCATCAGCGCGATCACCACCAGTACGACCAGAACCGCCACGCCTGAAGCCAGAACGGTGTCGCCACTGTCATCAAGATTGAAAATCAGAACGCCCAACGTCTCGTTCCCGGCCGACCATAAAAGGGCCGAAACGGTCAGTTCGTTAAAGGCGGTCAGGAAGACCAAAAGCGCACCGGCAGCAGCCGAAGGTGCGGCAAGCGGCAACAGAATATCGCGCAAGCGGCGCGACAGCCCTGCCCCACAGGCCTGGGCGGCTTCTTCAAGGGCCGGGTCAAGCTGGGTAAAGCTGTTCATCACCGGACGCAGCGCAATCACCAGAAAACGCGCCAAGTACGCGACAAAGATGATCGCAAGCGTGCCATACAAACTGACATCAACCAGCGGAATGCGGATAAACAACAAGATGCAGGCAATCGCCAAAACCACGCCGGGCAAGGCATAGGGCACCTCGACCAGAAGATTGATCAGCTTGGTCAGGTTCGAAGGCCTGCGCACCATCACATAGGCCAGCGGCAGGCACATCAGAACAAGCGTCACCGCCGCCCCCACGGACAGGACAAAACTGTTCTGAAACGCGCGAATTGTGGATGGCTGCACGAACATGACTTCGTGGAACGCCTCGAACGTCGCGTTGGCGAATGTCAGCTTGACGCCAAAGGCCGGAACCAGTGCGGTGGTAAAGAGTGCTAGAAGCGGAATAACCAGAATGGCGACCAATACCGTCCAAAGGGCCATTTCAACCACACCCCGGCGCGCGCCAAGTTTCACATCCAAAGGACGCCCGACCATCCCCATCAGCCGATAGTCACGCTTGGACAGTAAACGGTGATGCAGTGCCACACCGCATATCGCAATCGCCCCGATCAGCATGGCAAGGACGGAAACCTCGCCCAGAACGGACGGACCAAATCCGGCAAGCTTTTGATAAATCAATGTCGGCAGCGTCTGGTAGCCTGCCGGAATGCCCAGCATCGCCGGAATGCCAAAATTACCAAGTGCGGTGACAAAGGCCATCGCGGTGCCGGCAATCAGGCCCGGACTGGTCAGCGGCAAAATGATCTGCCACCACAAACGCCCGCCGCGTGCGCCCGCCAGACGGGCGGCTTCGATCTGTTCGCGTGGCAACATACGCAGGTTTGCCCGCAATGTCAGAAACACGATGGAGGCATGCTGGATCCCCAGCAAAAGGGCGATGCCCTCAGCCGAATAAAGCGGTTGGGGCGATCCCAGCGGAGGAGCCATGCCAATGGCATTTAAAAGCGCACTGCTGGGTCCGGTCAGTTGCACCCAGCTGAGCGCCGTAATCTGTGGCGGGATCATCATCGGGATCATGAAACAGAACACCAATGCCGCCTTGGCCCGTATATCGGTCAGTGCGACCAAGAAGGCAAAAGCCCCACCAATCAAAAGGGAAATAATCGTTCCCAGACCGGCGGTATAAAGACTGTTTGCCGTGGCCCGCCAGGTCGATGAATTGCCCAGCACGTCACGAAAATAATCAAACGAAGGCACACCACCGACCATCACACCTTCAAACCCAAGGCGCAGGATCGGCAAAATCGAAATAACAAATACCGGCACCACCAACCAAATCAGCAACCGGTCCGAAGACCGGTTGCCATTTGGTTTGGCGATTATGCCAGGCAGAACGCCGCGAAGGCGACCTGTAGCCTGCATTATTCAGCCCCGAAGATGTCTGCGAATTTCTGTTTGTTGGCTTCGGCCTGTTCCAGCGCGATGGCCGGATTGAAGTCCATCAACTTGATCTCGCTGCGTGCCGGGAAGCCGGCCGGAAGCGCCATGTCGTTACGCGCCGGGATGTAACCCATATCAAGCACCAGTTCCTGACCAGCTTCGGACAGAAGGAAGTCAACGAACTTGTGCGCGGCATCAACGTTCTTGGCGTCTTTCATGATCGCGACCGGCTCGGTCACATAGGTCACACCTTCAGACGGGAAGACGAAATCAACCGGCGATCCATCGGCCTTGCCACGAATGGCAAGGAAGTCGACAACCACACCATAGGGCTTTTCACCCGATGCAACGGCCTTGAAGGTACCGCCATTACCGCCCTTGGCACGTGCTTCGTTGGCTGCCAGTGCCTGATAGTAATCCCAGCCAAGATCCTTGTTCTCGGTCAGGGTGGAGAGGTGAATAAGGGCTGCACCGGAATAAAGCGGGCTTGGCATTGCGATCTGGTTTTTCACCGCCGGATCAACAAGGTCTTTCCACGATTTCGGCGCTTTGACGCCAGTGTTGTAAACGATGCCGCTGGTGATCAGCTTGGTCGAATAGTAATAGCCTTCACCGTCATAAAGACCGTCTTCATAGGCATTTGCTTCGCCGGATTTATAGGCCTGCAGCTGGCCTTCCTGCTTGAGACCTTCAAGCGTCACGGTGTCAGCAATCAGAAGAACATCCGGGCGCGGGTCGCCAGCAGCGATTTCCGCACGCAGTTTCGCCATCAGTTTGGTGGTGCCGTCACGGACCCACTCAACTTCAATTTCAGGGTTGGCAGCCATAAAGGCATCAACAGTGGTCTGGGCATCCTTGTTCGGCTGGCTGGTATAAAGAACCAGTTTTTCAGCAGCCTGACCCACAACCGGCAGCATCATCGCGGCAGAGGCAACCGCAGCAAGAAGAACATTACGCATGATCGGCATCCCTTGATCGAAAATAAGGTTTCGTTCGAAAATGTTTCGACCCGGAAGCTATCGGGATTTCGATTTCAGTTGTGTGACAACACCAAGAATTAAATGTTTCAACAGGAAAACCGGGCTATGCAGCGGTGTTTCGGCCTGTCTATACTCAGGTTACAAGCGAAATAACAACTTTCGAACGAAAGAAAATCCGTGACTAAAACGCCTGATGCAGTACCCCTTGATCGCCGACGCGACCGCATCGTCGCCCTTGTCAAATCGACCGGCTTTATGGCGGTCGAGGAACTGGCACGCCGCTTTAACGTATCGGTCCAGACCATCCGCACCGATTTGCGCGATCTGCATGAACAGGGGCGCGTATTTCGCCGTCATGGTCTGGCGGGCCCGGCACCCGATCCGGATAACTCGGCCTATGAAAAACGCGAGGACTGGAACCGCACCGGCAAAATGGCGATTGCCGCCAAGGTTGCTGATCTGATCCCGGAGGGCTGCACAATTGCCATTGGCACCGGCACCACTGCCGAACTCGCCGCCCAGCATCTGGCATCGCATCGCAACTTAACGGTTCTGACCAACAACCTGCATGTGGTGATGGCGCTGCAAAATGCGCCCAATGTCACGCTACGCCTTGCTGGTGGCACGGTGCGTACGCGTGATTTGGATATCATCGGTGCCGATAGCGCGGATTTTTTCGGCAGCATGCGCGCCGATTTCGGGATTGTCAGCGTGGGGGGCATGAGCGACGAGGGAGATTTGCTCGACTTCAACATGGATGAAGTCCGTGCCAGACGGGCACTGGTATCGTGCTGCGATCACGCGGTCCTGATGATCGACGAGAAGAAAGTTGGCCGCAAAGCACTCTGCCGCGACGGCCATGCCAGTGATTTTCAGACTGTGTTGCTCAACACCGCGCCAAGCGACGCCCTGCAACGCGCACTGGTCAAGGCGCGCAGTCAGATTGTTGTCGTGTCTTAATCAGCAAACAAGCGTGGCTTCTTCGCTGATGGTCAGATCACCCTCGACATGCAGGGTGTGGTTCGGCGCAACGGCCTTCCAGCTGTCGCTTTCGGCATCAAGTGGTTCGGAGACGACGATCACGTGGTCATCGCGTTTGCGCCAGTAAAGCGATGGCGGTTTGTCGTCGCTGGCATGACGGATAGCGCAGACGCTTTTGCCATTGGACAGGCAGGCGGTGAAGCGGAACGGGGCGGTTGCCCCGCGCTGCTTCATTTCGTTTTCAACAACCTCGATCGTGCGGCGAATGGCACGGTGCGGATCTTCGCGCAAGCCCAAGGTCAGCATCAGGCAAAAGATCAGCTCGCTATCGGTTGAGCCCTGCCGACCTTCGTAAAATTCATCCTCGATCATCATTTCGAGCGATCGGCGCACCAGCGGATAGTCACCAATCTGGCCGTTATGCATGAACAGATACTGTCCGTTGGCAAACGGGTGGCAGTTGGTGCGGCTGGTGTGGGTGCCGGTCGAGGCGCGGACATGGGCAAAGAACAGGCCGGACCGGATGTGATGAGCAAGCGATCGCAGGTTTGGGTCATTCCAGGCCGGCAGGATTTCGCGATAGAGCCCGGGTGTCGGGCGTTCGTCATACCAGCCAAGACCAAACCCGTCGCCATTTGTGGGCGTTTTGGCCTGTTCGGCGTGCAGGCTTTGTTCGACCAGTGAATGGCGTGGTTCAAAGACCAGCTTTTCCAGATAAACCGGATCCCCGATATAGCTTAGCCAACGACACATGATTTGCCCCCGCGTATTGATTTTGGTCGATTTTGATCGCGCACATCTAAGCCGGATAATTACAGCATGGTCAATGTGATATTGTGTGTCTCTGCCCTGATTTCAGGGCATGGCCAAAAGTCCGGCACTTGTTGGCAAAAAGAATAACAAACCTCTTGCCAAGGCGGGTGATTGTCCGTATTTTCCGCGCCACAAAATGAATCGTGCTGGCGTAGCTCAGCTGGTAGAGCGGCGCATTCGTAATGCGTAGGTCGTAGGTTCAAATCCTATCGCCAGCACCATTTTGATTTACAAAACCCCGTCGGGTCAGCCCCGACGGGGTTTTGTGTTTCTGCGGTCCTGCCCGTGACTTTGCAACCAGCACTTGCTGGCGAAACTTTTTCACATCCCCCGGTCAGACGCGTCTGTTTGCAAGGAACTGTTATAACTTCTTGCAGATCAAGGGCGGCACTATGGCGGCCCTTTTATGCGCTGCAAGGCACCATTGGGGAGTGCAGGCATGACCGATAGTGACGCGCCCAAACCAGCCAAGGCTTCAAGCAAAACCAGTCCGAAACCCGGAAACGGGCCAAACTCTGCCGAAGCCGACCCGGCAGAGGCGGAAAAAAACCTGCAGGAGCCAAGCGAAAACCCAAGCGAGAACCACGACCCAGGCAGCGCAGAGCAAGCCGCCATGGACATGATGTCCGCCTTGTGTCGTGACTTTGGCCTGCCGGGACTTTCTGCAGCCCCGACTGCTGGGTCGGGCCAGCAATCGCAGCAACCCCAGCCCATGGAAACAGCGTTTCAGATCATTCAGCGCTATCTGCTTGATGGCGATACGCCCACAGCGCCCAGCACATCAACGTCCAATCCATCAACTGAGGCCCCTGTCGAAGAATTCGGCGGGTTCGATGCCAGCTATCAATCAGATGAATTCGCACAAGATGGCGCGTCGCACAACCCGGCGCCCCCCAACGCCCCCCGAACGGGCAATGCGCATTGGGCGATCAGCACAACCCATGCCGATGGCAGCACAACCGACATGAGCGGCCCCGTCATCCATGATGACATGTTTCGGACGGCCATGCCGTCATTGCAAGGCACAGCAGAAAACGAAACCGACACCCCGGATTGGTCGATAAGCATGGCGCAGGGACATCCGATATCGCCAAACAAAACGAGCGCACATACAGCGATCTCCGCCAAAATGCTGGCCCCCAAAGTGCCGAACGCGCTGCGCAAATGGTCACTCCATGTCGGCACAACGCCAGATGCAAGGTCCGCATTGTCGGTCACGGCGCCAAACGCAGTTCCTTCGCAATTGCGCGCGCTTCTGTTTGATACGGCAGGTTCGGACAGCTCCCCATCCCAGATTTCGGAAGTTCCGATTTATAGCGGCGAACCACATGCGCTTCATCTCGAACAGACTGTCGGAACCGCTGGCAGCGAAGCAACGCCTGATCTGGCATCGATCCGGCTGATCTTTGCCAACCATGCGCCGATACCCGTACAGCTTGAATATGTTGGCAGCCTGCCCAGCCCCATCGTCGCGGGCAGTGTTGTAATCGAACCGAATGTCAGCATTCCCTTCTGGGCTCAGATCACACCACCAAGTGACGGCGACAAGGGGGCTGGCCTGATTGTTCTGGTCCGCTATGAGTCCGAAATCAGCTTTGATGTCACAGCACAGTTAATGACCAAAGCCCGAACCAGCACCCCGACGGCGATCCTGACCTGCAATGCCCAAAGCGATCATTCGGCCTGCCGGGCCGCAAGCATGATTGCCGATAGTCGAGGACGGCTTGAAACCAGCCTGACCGGCCTGCCAGATGATCCTGATGTCGCAGATCTTGAAAAGTACGGCTTCATTCCGCCGGCCTTCATGCTCGACACTGCAAAGACGGCATCAACAGCGACCAGCGCAGAAACACAATCGGATGCATCCGGCGTTAACGAACCCGCATCGAAATCGACCGATGATGGTGACGCGAACAGCACAACCACCCCCGCCAGGCAATCGACGGCCAAGCGGTCCACCCGCGCGACCAAAAGCAAAGGCGGCAATACGGGGCGTGCTGGCAGCAGCAAGGGAGGCAGCTGATGACCGGACAGGCACAAAACGATATTGCCACGGCAAGCGGGCGCAAGGATGCCGTCAGGAAAGCCTTTAATCAGGAATATATGGCAACCCAGCAAGCCATGTCCCAGGCGGCCGAACGGGCCCGCGCACAGGTTCTTGACCAAAAGCAGACAATTGCCAGTCACGCGGAAAACGTGAAATCGGGCACCCAACCCCCACAGGGACCAATCGGCCAGCAGGGTTCCGGGCAAACAGCACCGCAGCCGCCAGCCGGCACGCGACAGGGCGTTCAACAGGGCGCGCCACAACAGGCCCAAAAGCCCGCACAACAAGGTGCACCACAGATGGCGTCTGATCCGAATGCACATGACGGTCAACAGATCATGTTCGAGATCGCAAACGAGATCCGAAACATTATCGCCCACGAAATCGATCTGCGTATGCAGGCCTTGTATGAGAAGGTGGAGACCGCCCTTGCAGAAGCGTTTCCGCCGCAAGCCCCGGATCACGAACAAAAACCCGGAAAATCCGGCTCCGGGCGTCAAAAGCCTGCGTCGGACAAAAAGACATAGGCACAGGACAATCAACGTTCCTGACCTGCACCACCAAAGATAATAACAAGCGCGTCAACGCGCGATATCGCGTCCCGATATGTCTGAAAGCCCGCGTTGCGACGGCTGTGCCGTTGCGCACATCACCACAACCATAGGATGTATTAAAAATATTTTTCACATTTTAGTTGCGGTCGCGTCATAATGATTACCGCAAATCCAAATCACCTATGGTTGCAGTCAATCAACCGGAGGGGTCCATAGTGCAGAATGAAAAGAACAGTCCGCAGGATGAGACAACCCTGACCGAAGCTGAGATCAGCTTTGCCAAAACACTTGAGCAAAGCCTTACGCTGGCGTTGGGCGATGATGACAAGGTAACGTCGATCTGGTCGCGTTTGAAACCGGAACAACGGGCACGCATTGCTGAGGACTATCTGGCAAAGCTTGCCAAAACCGAGGACACGGGTGATCCACGCAGCGACCGGAACTGGTCGGGCATCCGCGCAAATGCAGCCCTTGATGCACATGCAATTACCCAAGCCGCTGCATCGGCGTCCGGAATGGAACAATCGCCCGCCACGGCCCCCGAACAAGCCAACAAATCAACCCAGCCGACACATGCGGAAAAAACAGCGGACAACACGTATAGTCCCCCGCCCGGATATCCGGCGGACTTCAATCCACTGGCGGGTTTTCCGGGGCTTGAACCCTCACGCAGCGGCCCCAGCCCGGAAGACATCATTGCCGGTGCACTCGGTGGTCCCGGCACAGCATCCCCGATTGATCCGCTTGATATCCTGCGTGGTATTATTCCGGGTGGCGAAAATCCGACATTGCGGCACCCTATCCCGCAATCGCCATCCACCCCACCGGCCGAACCACCGACCCAACCGCAAACGTCCGATACAGAGCAGGATCAACACCCGAACGCACCACAACCGGGTGCGCAAAAAGAAACCTCTGCCGGACCCGCAGCGCCGAATTTCTGGCCGCTTTGGATCGATCAACAGGACACACTTTTGAAGCAATGCCTGAAACTGATGTCAGGCAACATGGACGACGCACAAGACGCCCTGTCCGAGGCGATGGTCAAGGCATCGACCAAATTCGAAGATTCCATGGACGAGATCCGCAACCATCGCGCCTGGCTTTCGCGCATTGTCCACAATGCCTGTATTGATTTACACCGCCAGAACCGGCGCAAGGCGGAATACCGCGAAGAAACCCATGGCGCTGCGGACACACCGGCATCCCCCATGACCGCCCCGGTCACGCCAAGTCCGGAAGAGTCCTATCTTGCCGGTGAAAAGCTTGATCAGCTTGAAACAGCTCTTTTGGCCATGCAGGAAAAATTGCGCAAACCGCTTTTGATGCGCTGTGTCCAGGATCGCACCTATGACGAGATCGCAAGCGCCCTTGGGCTTAGCAACTGTGCAGTGCGCAAACGTGTTCAGCTCGCACGTGAGCACCTGAGAGCGTCGGGCATTCAGTAATGCCCACCGCACGAAAAAAAAATAGACACTGCGCAAAAAAAGACGCGTCACAACCACTGACACCCAGCGTCGATAGACTGAAAACGGGACGGCGAAACCCCGGCAGAAACACAACAGCAAGCAGCAAAGCGTAACGAAGGAGAGTTTACAATGGCGATTCCGACCCCGGTAAATGGTCAGATCACTGATGCTGTCACCCAGGCTAACGTGAAAGTACTGGGCGACGCTCCGGCAATGGCGATGGGCTCGATCTTCCAGTCCCTCGCACATTCCACCGGTATTCTTTATGAAAACGCCGTCAGCGCCCAGCAGCAGATCGGCATCACCTCGCAGGCCGCAACCAATCAGGGCGTCATCCAGATCTATTCGGTCGACACGATGGCAGACTCTGTTGCGACCTCCAAAATTGCCAAAAGCGACGTACCCGACAACATGCTGTCGCTTCTTACTGCCCTTCAGGCAACCAAAGGCTGATTTCCCCGCACCCTTTGGCCCGGGCAGCCGGCTTCAAATCGGGCGGTCGCAGATCAATGCGACCGCCCGATTTCTGTTTGTGAAATGCCCTCGGACAGCGCCATTTTTTTGCCCGGCCTGACGTCACAACACCATAAGCCCCTCGTCAACTGTCTGACCGCAAGACATGCGGAAAGGGCCGGATGAAAGCACGCTTTCCTTCCGGCACTTCTTTAGGCAACCAGGAGATACACAATGGCTGATAACACTCCGGTCAATGGCATGATTACCGACGCTGTCACCCAGGCCAATGTAAAGGTAATGGGCGACGCGCCGGCAATGGCCATGGGCTCGCTGTACCAGTCGCTGGCGCATTCGCACGGTATTCTCTATGAGAACGCTGTCAGCACCCAGCAGCAGGTCGGCATTTCTTCCCAGGCAGCCACCAATCAGGGCGTCATTCAGGTTTATTCTGTCGACACCATGGCGGGTGCTGTTGCAACGTCGAAGCTCGCAGCAAGCGACGTTCCCGACAATATGCTTTCGCTTTTGTCGGCTCTCAAGGCAACGACCGGAACATCCGTGTCGTAACATCGAAACTGGTTTCGCCGCCAAACCCGCCCGGCATGCTTACGCTTGCCGGGCTTTTTCTATCACAAACATCAAAGTGCAACGTCATCACGATACGTACCACTTCCGCCAGCCAAGGAGACGGACATGCCATCGGCACCACCTGCGCAAGACGGCAAGAAATCCCAGCACGGCCATGTCGATCACAACACCGACATGCACCAGTGCGAGGTTTCCGACCAGATCACTGACAGCGTTGCCCAGACCAATGTCGCCACCATGGGGGCGGGTCCGGGTTATGCCGCCCTGCAGTCGATGTTGGGACAGGCGCAATCGCAGAACATTTTGATGGCGAACATGGTCTCCGCCCAAAAGCAGAATGCCATGATCGGCATGACGACCATGACCCAAAGCGTTCTGCAAATGATGAATCGCCGCAACCAGTAAGGAACATTCCGATGAGCAATCCAAACGAAGTCGACGAACAGATCACCGACAGCGTCACCCAGACCAACACGTCTGTCATTGCCAACGGCCCGGCGATGGGCGCGATGCAGTCCTATCTGTCGCAAGCACAGGCGCAGGGCATCCTGTTTGCAAACATGGTCAATGAACAGCAGCAACAGGCCGTTGCCAGTCTGGCGACCACCATGGAGTGCGCAAAAGCCACCTTGTCGGTTCAGGACCAAAAACCAAATTTTTTTACCGCAACCGGTCCGGTCATGCGCCGGGCGAAGCAGACGGACGTCAACAACAACCCGACTTGAAGTTCGGGGCCGCACCGCTCGGCACCAATCCCGATACTGCGCCGGAAGACGATCCCGCAGACGATGGCGAAGCCGCCCGGCATTGGTATGAAACCGCCTGGGGCGAGATTGATGCACGGTTTCGCGGCGGGCCCGACAACGCCGGTGGGCAAGAGGGCGAAAGCAACGAGGTCCAGTAATGAGCGATATCGTCAACCCGCAAGTAACCGATGCCGTTACCCAGACCAACGTGAAGGTACTGGGCGAAAGCCCGGCACAGGCCGTTTCCATCGCGATGCAGTCACATTCACATGCGACCGGTCTTGCGATGGAAAACGCCACCCTGACACAAGGCAACATGCAACAGGTTGCCAATACATCAACATCGAAGCTTGTCGCGATGATCACCGCGCAGGCTGGCTAATTGATCACAACCGCGTCCGTGCGACGTCTAAGGATATGCGGTCAGACCGACCGCCTTTTCGGAGGATAACATGGCAATTCCAACCCCGGTGAACGGTCAGATTACCGACTCAGTCACCCAGAGTGCGGTCAGTGTTCTTGGCTCTGCACCTGCGAATGCGATGGGTTCGATTTATCAGAGTGCGGCGCACTCGACATCGATCCTGTTCCAGAACGCAGTACAGGCTCAACAGCAGGCATCAATGTGTTCACAGGCCGCCACGAATCAGGGCGTGATGCAGCTTTACTCCGTCAACACCATGGCTGGCGCACAGGCCACCGCCAAGCTTGGCCGGTCTGACAACAGCGATGCGCTTTTGACACTTCTCGTAATTTTGGCAGCAACCCGCCGCTAGGCACCCGACCAGTCCGGTCTTTGAGACCGGCAATGGTCATAAACATGAGGGCGTGAAATGGCAGACAACACCCCTGTAAATTCACAAATCACCGACGCGGTGACCCAGAACAACGTAAAGGTTCTGGGCGAAGCGCCGGCACAGGCCATGGGGCTTGTGTATCAGACGATGGCTCATTCCATCAGTCTGTCGATGCAAAACGCCATGCAGACCCAGGGTGGCCTGCAACAGATCGGCAATGCCGTCACGTCCAGTGCCTGCAAAATGATTCTGGATAGTTCCGGCGGCGGCATGGGATCAAATAATGGTGGCGGCAACCAGACCAGCTGATGGTTTAAACGCCCTGCCCTGTTTCGCAACCATCCATAATCCGGTCCTGCGACCAGTCGAAAATGAGGTTTCCGATGGCTAACGTAGACAACAAACCAAACGAAGATCCGAAACCGGACGGCGGTGACCAGGATAACGCACAAGGCAGTGCGGGTGCCCCGTCAGCCAGTGGCGGTTCAACTGACAGCGACGCTGACACGTCCCAAAACGACGCATCCGCCAGCCAGAAAAGCGAAGATGGCAGCGCCCCGGATGATGCGAGCAGCAGCAATTCTGCCAACGATCCGGCAGCCCCTGACAATCCACCAGGCACACCGCCGCTTAGCACGGCATTGAACCCGCAGATCGTCCAGGCTGTCGGCACCACCAATCATGCCGTCTTGAACGGGGCGATCCCCGGTGCAAATGGTGTCGCCTATCAAAAGGTCGCTCAGGCCGCAGCCTACGCGGTGCAGGATTCAACCGACTATATGCGCAATATCATGTCGATGGCATCGGCCACCACCGGTGTTGCCATGCAGAAAATGCTCGCAGAAAACAAACCGTCGCCCTACGACGAAATCATCGCTGCCGCGACCAAGGCGGTTACGGACGCACAAAAAACCTTCACCAGTGTTGGTGAAGCTGCCAGCAGCGTGGTGAAGGATTTTGATAATCTGGCATAGTGTTGCGCCAAACGGGGCTAATTGGTTGCAACTTACCTTTTCGTCGATAAAATTTGTGAATGAATCACAGATACTCGAAGCACTTCCAGAGGATAATTGCACTGCCTGCGCTCGTAGCGTTTGTCCTCGCGTGTATCGACTTGCTTGATAACGAGCCAGCAAGCCATTTTATCGAAACCCATGCTCCCCAAGGCGTCATCTTGTCGATCTATGGTGGGATTCTCGCATTGAATGTGTTCGCTGCTCTACCCTACATACCCGATGTTTTGCGCGGCGAATTCCATTGGAAAATACGGACCCCAATCAATCCCCTCGATCGGTATGGGGTATTTGTTACCGGTCTTTTTTTCGCGCCGTTGATTGCTGTCGTCTCTGGCTACGCACTTTATCAACAAACACTCCCTGCAACGGTTTGCTTCCTGCTGGCATTTTTGCCAGTGTTTTCCACCATGATAAGCCTGAGTTTTTGGATCAGACTTTTAGGAGCGTTGCTCGCCCGGATTGCTGAATTGGCGCAGAAGTAGTCAATAAACCTATCCTGCGCGCATCAGCTCGATACGGTGGCAAGCTTCGGAAAAATCAGGCGCAAACAGTTTAACACTGACCCCGGTGCCCGGAAGCTCATAGGCACCCATTTCTGACGTCGGGCAGGAAATGAATTGCGCCACGACCGCGCTGACAAGAACGCGTTTGCCGAGTTGCTTGGTAAGTTGTTCGATACGGGCGGCCTCGTTTGCCGCCTGCCCGACCACAGTAAAGTCGACACGTTCAGACACGCCGACATTGCCGTAAATCACATCGCCGACATGCATGCCAAGACCGTAATCGAACGGCAGCTTTCCTTCTGCCTCGCGCCGCGCATTCAGGGCGTCAATATTCAGTTGTGCTTCGGCCGCAGCATAAAGTGCCGCGTGACAGGCGGTTTCAAGGTTGGTTTCGTCTTCGTCAATCGGGAAGATTGCAAGGGTCGCATCGCCGATATAGCGCAGAACCTGCCCGCCATGCTTGAGAACCGCACCCGCTGTTGCGCCAAAGAAATCATTCATTTCCCCCAGAAACGCATCATCGCCGACATGGGTCGCAACCGAGGTCGAGTTGCGCATGTCCGAAAACCAGATCACCGCGCGTGTCTTGGTGCTGTCACCCAGCTTGATCTGGCCATTGCGGACCCGCTGCCCGGCATCGGTACCAAGATAGGTTTCAAGAATGGTACTGGTTTCTTCGTGGTTGATGCGCATTTTGCACGACACCGCAAACCGGCGCTGGATACCTGACAGGATGGCCAGATCCTCGTCCGAGAAGCCACTGGGCCGCCGCGTCAGATAGGTCATGAAGATGCGGTTGCTATCGAGTGTGCTGTCGCTGTCCGTGACGAACGGGGTCATCAGCGCATAGTAATCCGTGCCACGCTTTCGGCGGAAACTTTCCAGAATGGGGAAATCAACAACTGCGCTTGGACCAATCAGATGACGGCGCATGAAGCTGACATCGTTATCAAGCATCCACTTCATCGGGCTTTCGTCCCAGTCGTGGCCCTTGTCATCCCCCCCCATGTGGGTGGTGCGCTCGACCTGGCCGTTTTCCTTGGTCCAGATGTAAGACACCCCCTCGTACAATGGATGCAGGGTTTTAAAGGCGACCATAACCCGGTCAACCGGAATTCCCGATGCCACCAAACGGCTGGCCATACCTGACAGAAGCTCGCTTATGTCGGTATCATCAAGCGCGCATTCCATCAGCCAGTCGTTCACAGAACGCACAAAACCGCGCGCGGCCTGCGCGTTATTTGTCCCGGGTAGCGGGGTTACCACCCCCGTTGAAGACTGGTTATTGGTCATAGGTATGCTCCGTCCATTCGTCTGCTTGATTGTTGCATTGCCGCTGGGTCAAATCCAGACCCTAAATAGAACAACAACGCGATTTCGCAATTCTCGATTTGGCAAAGTAAAAATCCACGCAACAAATGACTATTGGTCATTTGTTTTGCAAGGCCTATTTGTCAAAAAACTGTCGCACTGTGTCAGGAGAAAATTCTTAGGCCCTCGGACTGATCGAAATGACAGCTATTGTGGCTGCGCCGGTGGCAGGTAGATCCGCGCAAGAAGCCCGCTTTTCTGCGATTCTTCAAGGTAAATCTCACCACCATGGGCACGGATGGCTGTGCGCGCAATCGCCATTCCAAGTCCTATGCCCCCGGTGTCACGATTGCGTGACTCTTCAATCCTGAAGAACGGTTCAAACACCTGTTCACGCTGCTCGACGGGAATCCCCGGACCATCATCGGCAATTTCAATCCACAGACCGCCATCGTCGGCATCACGCACCGAGACCTCGACCGTGTCACCGAAATTCAGCGCATTCGCCGCCAGATTGCCAAAGGCGCGTTTGATCGACAGGGGGCGGCAGGGATAAACGCGGGGGTCCCCCTCCCCGATGAATGCAATCGGGCGTCCGGTTTCTGCCAGATCCTCGACCGCGGATTCAACAAGCGCGGTCAGGTCGATCTTGCGGGTTTCCTCATTTGCGGTTTCTTCGCGGGCAAAAGTCATGGCCGCTTCGACCATCTGTTCCATTTCATCAAGTGTCTCGATGATGCGCGCGCGATTTTCCGGGTCCTCAACAAACTCGGCCCGCAGACGTAGCGACGTGATCGGCGTACGCAGATCGTGTGAAATTGCTGCCAGCATCCGGGTGCGGTCCTCGACAAAGCGTTTGAGACGGGCTGTCATACGGTTGAAGGCCTTTGTTGCCCGCCGGATTTGAATCGGGCCTGTTTCAGGCACCGGTTCGGGGTAATCCCCCCGCCCGACGCGATCGGCCGCACGGGTCAGCACATCCCATGACCGGGAAATCCGCCGTGCCAGGAAGAAGGCAATGACCGCGATAACAAGTCCCGACGCCAGAACCCGCAACAGGTTATCAAAGACAAACCATGGCGGGGGCAATGTTATCATTCATCAGTTTGCGCAGCTCGCGCCCGTCGGATGCCAGCGTCACACGATATTCATGCTGACGCAGATACCGCCCCAGAAGGTCACGGATATCACGGTGATCATCAACAACAAGAATGTGGGGCTGGTCGCTCATATGCGGTCCTGAAATCAAAACTCTTTGCTCAACCTAACCTAACGCGTTGGTCACGCCGGCAGAAACGGCAATTTGTATCAGATTGTCGCAAAGGGCCCATTTGGCAAATCTTGCGACCAATTTACCGGTTTTCCGGGATCATTTCGCGACAATCGTAGGCGATAACGGACCTCAACACATTGATCCCCCACAAACCTGATGAGGTCCCCGATGAAACGCAAAAACACGCTTAAACTTGCCGCCACACTGATCGCCACCACCATGATCGCCACCCCGCTTGCTGCGACTTATGCATCACCGGGCGAACGTGACCATGGCGGCGAGTGGTCGATGTTTGGCGGCGGTCACGGTGATCGCGACCATATGCGCGGCGAACGCGGTGAATATCGCGAACACGGCAAGCATGGCAAAGGCGGCATGTTCCATGGCGAAGGCCGCGAACGCGCCGTGCCATTGACCATTGATGAAGCCCGCACGCTGGTTGATGCGATGCTTCTGAAAATGGGTGAAGCCAACCTCAAGACCGGTGAAGCCAGGGCCTCCGAACAAGCAGGCAAGATTGATGTTGTCTTGCTTAATGCCACTGGTGATGTGGTCAAGGTTCTGAAATTTGATGAACAAACCGGCCGCATGGATCGCGGCACCCGCCATGACCTGCGCAAACTGATCGGCACACCGAAAATGGATCAGGCATCGCGCTATGATCGCAAATTCACCGCCGATCAGATGACGCTTCTTGCCAATGCGATCGTGATCCGGTTTGGCAATGGCGAACTCAAATTGGGCGACATCAGCGAAACGCCGCGCGGCACCTTTAGCGCCACCATCACCAACCAAGCCGGTGACATTGTCCGCGAAATGGAACTAAGCAGCGTGACCGGCCGCCCGATCAGCTAAGTCATTCGTTTAACGTCAAAAATTGTCCCCACCCCGGTCCGGGGATTTCCCCCATCCCAACCGATACCCCGGACCCGCACCGCGCCCCAAGGCTCCCCTTGGGGCGTTTTGCGTTTTGACGTTTAATTTCATCGGCTTGCCGTGCGATTGGGTTTGACGGTCGTGCACAATGCAATCATTGTGACGTGCTTCTAAATATTGCCCCATGAAAGAAGCACCATGACGACCAACGCCCCAAAGCCCCAGCCCAGAACTGCCATCCTTTCGGACATCCCGGCATTAACAGCCCTTTGGCAGGAAACCGGGCTTTATCGCCCGTATAATCCGCCGCAATGGGATGTGCGCTTTGCCCTTGAAAGTGACGAGGCCACCCTTTTCGTCTGGGAAGATAACAGCGATAACATTATCGGCTCCATCATGGCCGGTCATGACGGGCATCGTGGTTGGGTCTACTATATGGCTGTTGCGCCAAATTTGCAGAAATCAGGTCTTGGTCGCCGCCTGATAGAAGTCGGGGAAAACTGGCTGCGTAATCAGGGTGTTTGGCGCATGCAGTTGATGGTGCGTGCAGATAACCACGCGACGCAGGATTTCTATCACCATCTGGGGTATCGCGCCTGCGATGTCACGGTCATGCAAAAGGACATCGACACACCACCCGCGGATCGCTGATCTGTTCGCGAATTACATGGCGTCGGCAATTGTCGATGCCGCGTTCTGTTCATCCGGGGCGGGTTCTTCCTGATTTTTGATCGCGATTGTCGCATGTGCGATCCGGCGCGCGCGCTCATACAGGCGGTTGATGCGCTCCACCATGGCGACCTCAATCCGGTAACGGCGAATATCAAGGTCACGCGGGCCGATCTCATCACTGACCTTGCGCAGTGTGGCATCAAGTTTGGTAGCAAATTCACTCTTGCGGCCAAGCACATGGTTGGCGGCCTCAATATCCTCGGCCGTGAAGGCGGTCATGGCCTGTTTCAGGCAGTCCTCGGCGATTTCGTAAAGCTCTGCCATTTTCTGGCGGCTTTCATCTGATGGCATGTGGCGGATATCAAGCCATTCGCCGACCAGCTTGACCATTTCCTCGCTGATCAGATCACCAACCGCCTCAAGATGGTTGCTGACCGCAAGCTCGTTCTGCATCCGGTTAACGTCGCCCGCCAGCAGTTCGGCCCGGCGCAACTTGGCGGCAAACAGCGCAATCGCATCCTGCAGGCTATCGATCCCGTCATCCAGTTCACCAAGCTTTTTAAGCTTCGGGCGTGTCGGATTGCGCAAGTTTTCCCGGCCAAGGCGCACCACATCAATCACCACATCCCCCATATGCATGACTTCACTCCGCAGCAAACTGAGTGCGGCGGCCGGAGCCACGGTCAGTTCGTGAATAACGTATTTCGGTTCCGGGTTGAGCCGTGGCTCTGCATCGATTTCTGCGGGGACGAGCTTTTCAATCAAACGCGCGATCCACGGCACAAAGCCGATCATCAGGATGACGTTGGCGACATTGAAGATCGTGTGAGCATTGGCGATTTCGCGCGCGATATCCGTCGTTTCTGGTGTGCGGCCAGTGGTAATGACCTCAACCAAACGCGCCAATTGATCGATGAAGGGCAACCAGATCAAAACCCCGACCACATTAAACAGGATATGTCCAAGGGCGGTTCGAAATGCATCGCGGTTCTTGCCAATCGTCACCAGAAGGGCCGTAACGCATGTGCCGATATTGGCCCCGAAAATAAGCGCGATCCCGCTTTCAAGGGGCACCAGCCCCTGCCCGGCAAGAACAATGACAATCCCCATGGTCGCGGCACTTGATTGCACCAGCGCAGTAAAAGCCGCCGCCACCAGCATGGCCAGAAACGGATTGCTCATCTGGCTCATCAGGTCAATGAACGGGGCATAGGTTCGCAGCGGTTCCATGGCATTGCTCATCATGCCCATGCCAAAGAACAGCATCCCCATACCCAGCACCGCCTTGCCGATCAGCGAAAAGCGTTTTCGATCGGCCAGCATCGTCATGGCAAAACCAATCGCAATGAAAAGCGGCGCGATGGCATCCACGCGAAAGGCAATGATCTGGGCTGTCAGTGTGCTGCCCATATTCGCACCCATGATCACGGCAATCGATTGGGCAAAGGGCATCAACCCGGCTGAGACGAACCCGACCACAAGCACGGTTGTAACGCTTGAAGATTGAACCAACCCGGTAATGACCGCACCCGATACCGCCGCCCACAGGCGATTGCGTGTCATGCCCGACAGCACCCGGCGCAACCTTGCCCCGGCAAGGGTTTTGAGCGCCCCGGCAAGATGATCCATCCCGTACAGGAACAAGGCAAGACCACCGACCAGGCCGATCATCATCGACCAGGTTTCGAGCGCGACAACATCACCAGCAGCCCTTGCCACCGGTATGGTCACAAGAAGCAGTACAACACTTGCAAGGATGGGTTTCAGGACTGCGGGCATCAGCGAACCAGTCGAGGTAATCAGTTGAAAACAAACCGACCATAGCGCAGTTTATCAAGACTGTCAGGTGGCAGACGCATCATCGACAGGGAGAAGATTTATCGCGCGAAAGAAGAAATGACATGCGTAATATTGGCCCGACCTCTTCGCGGGAACTCAGCGAAATCGGAATTGAAAACGGTGATCAGTTGCGCGCACTCGGCATTGAGGAAACCACATGCCGATTGCTGTTTCGCTTTGCCAGCGAACAGAAAATCAGCCTGAATTATCTTTATGCGCTTGAAGGGGCGATCCATGATCGCGACTGGCGCGATATCACGCCTGCGCGCAAGCAAGAACTCAGGTCCCTGCTTCAAAGATTGCGCCGCGAACTGTCCAACCATCAAGCCTGACAGTTCGCGGGCATGAGATGGCTTATTCAGCCGCAACCGATTTATGGTCGCGGTTTTCTTGTGCAAGACGTTCGCCAAGATCCGCAACCTGATCGCCAGACAGACGCAGACCAAGCTTGGAACGACGCCAGAGCAGATCATTGATGTCGCGCACCCATTCGTTATCAATCAGATAGCGGACCTCTGCCTCATACAGGTCATGGCCATAACATTTGCCAAGATCACGAACACCCTTGGCATTGCCAATGATCTGTTCGATCCGCGTACCATAAGCGCGCAGAAGGCGTTTGAGCATCACCGCGTCCATCCAGTCATAGCGTGCAGCATAGGATGCAAAGGCCGCGTCATAAGATGCATTGGGGAAATCCCCGCCCGGCAATGATGCCCCCGCCGTCCAGGGGGTATCCTTGGCACCCAGTTCCCTTGAGATGATCTGAAGCGCATGTTCGGCAAGCTTGCGATAGGTGGTGATTTTACCGCCAAAGACATGAAGTGCCGGGGCCTGATGACCATTGGCTTCGAGTTTCAGGGTGTAATCACGCGATACCTTGGACGCGTTCGCTTCCGCGCCTTCACCGGCATAAAGCGGCCGCACCCCGGAATAGGTCCAGACGACATCATCCGATGCGATCGGCTTTTTGAAATAGCCGCTGGCAAGCTTGCAAAGATAATCGATTTCATCCTGATCAATCTTGACCGTGGACGGATCGCCCTTGAAATCGACATCCGTGGTGCCGATCAGGGTGAAGTCATCCTGATAGGGAATAGCAAAAACAATGCGGCCATCGCCGTTCTGGAAGATATAGCAGAAATCATGATCAAACATCTTGGGCACGACAATATGGCTGCCCTTGACCAGGCGGATATTGGCCCTGGTATCGGATTTGACGACACCGTTTTCCGGATTGATCAGATCGGCACACCATGGCCCGGCGGCATTGATCAGCATGCGGCCTGACACAGAGCGGTTTTCGCCTGTTTCCTGATCGCGCAGCGTCACATTCCAACCATCATCTGACCGGCTCGCCCCGACACATTCGGTACGGGTCAAAATCTCGGCCCCCATGTCCTTCGCGTCCATTGCGTTCAGGACCACAAGGCGCGCATCATCAACCCAGCAATCGGAATAGACAAAGCCCTTTGTCATCTCGTCCCGCAGGGGCGCACCGGATACGTGCTTGGCGAATGAAATGCCCTCGGACGCCGGAAGCTTTTTGCGCCCGCCAAGATGGTCATAAAGGAACAATCCAAGACGGATCATCCAGGCCGGGCGCAGATCCTTGCGGTGCGGCAGAACAAAGCGCAGCGGCCAGATGATATGCGGTGCATTGTCCAGCAATACTTCGCGTTCGGTCAGTGCTTCGCGCACCAGACGGAATTCGTAATGCTCAAGGTAACGCAACCCGCCATGGATCAACTTGGTGCTGGCCGACGAGGTGGCACTGGCCAGATCATCCTTTTCACACAGCAATACGCGAAGGCCCCGGCCCGCCGCATCGCGTGCGATCCCGGCGCCATTAATGCCGCCGCCGATAATGATCAGATCATAGTTTGAAGTGCCAGCCATGGGGGCCTCTCATCGTAGAAGGAAAACTCTTTGATGAGAAAAATAGTTCATTTTCGAAAATTTTCAAGTTTCGAATTGTGACATTTATTCGACACAGCCATGCGGCAAACGCACGCACATACGTTAGATATCGCAAATAAACAGCGAACACCGACAAACAAGAAAACGTTCATTCGTGAACGAAAATGAAAACCCCGCCTGAAGACCAGACGGGGTCATGAAAGATCAAATGTGCCAAAAATCCCGGGAACAGTGCCGTTCGATCGGGTCAGCCAGCGTTGCTGCCAGTCAGACAGCATGGCAATCGTCCAAAGCTGATGGCCCCAATTGCGTTTGCCCGACATATGCTCGGACCGGAGCTTTTCGATCTGGCGACGATCCAGACCGAAGTCGGTATAAAGCGCTTCATTGGCCAGATGGTCCCCCATCCATTCATTGAGCGGCCCACGCAGCCATTGCGCCAGCGGCACACCGAAGCCGGTTTTTGGCCGGTCAATCATTTCACGCGGAACATATTTATACAGGATCTGGCGCAGGGCATATTTGCCGACCGATCCATTCATCTTGAGCCGTGCTGGCAAACGCCAGCCAAACTCGATCACGCGGTGATCAATGAAGGGCACGCGCACTTCAAGCGAATTGGCCATCGATGCCCGATCCACCTTGGTCAGAACATCATCGACCATATACATCATCGTATCCATGGCCTGCATGGAGGACACATAATCCAGATGACGGTTGCGACAGAACTTCTCGCCCGGCACGCGGAATTTTTTGCTTGATGCGTGCTTGCCGCGCAGCTTGTCAGGATCAAACAGCGAAATCAGTGCATGATAACGATCAATATCATCGCGGATCGCCAGAAGTGGTGCGGCCTTGTGAATTTTATCGCCAATCGCGCTGGTCGATTTCTTGCCCGGCATCAGGCCAAAAAGCTTGTCCCAATGGTCAGGCGAAAGCATTGTAAGGCCACGCGAAACAAGCCCGCTGCCAAATGGAATACTGCCAGCCGCGGCGCTTAACTGCTTGGCCCACAAATAGCGGTTATAGCCGCCAAAGGTTTCATCGCCGCCATCGCCGGAAAGGGCGACCGTGACGTGCTTGCGCGTCAGGGCAGAGATCAGATAGGTCGGAATGGCAGAACTGTCAAAGAACGGCTCGTCATAGGTTTCCGAAAGCTTCGGCACCAGATCAAGCGCATCCTTGGGCGTCACGTAAAGCTCGGTATGATCGGTCTTCAGGTGCCTGGCGACTTCACCGGCAAAGGCGGCCTCGTTAAAGGCCTCGTCCTCAAAGCCGACGGAAAATGTTTTGACCGGCCGGTCTGAAACAGACTGCATCAGGGCAACGACGGTTGATGAATCAATCCCGCCCGAAAGGAACGCACCCAACGGCACATCGGCCACCATCCGGCGTTGAACCGCATCGCGCAGCAAATCTTCAAGCGCGTCAATCGCACTTTGATCATCGCCGCTCCAGGCATGCGTCTGCCCGTTAAGCACCGCATCCTCGACCGACCAATATCCGGTCTCGGTCGCCTGATCATGTGATGAAATTTCAAGGATATGCCCCGGCTTGAGCATCTTGGCGTGCGCATAAATCGAAAGCCCGGAGGGTACGTAGCCAAAGCGCAAATAGGCATCAAGTCCGGTCTGATTGACCTCGCGCGAGATCGCATCACCTGCCAGCAATCCCTTGACCTCGGACGCAAAGCCGATATGGCCGTCATAGCGCGACCAGTAAAGCGGTTTGATGCCCAGCCGATCACGTACAAGGAACAGCTTCTTTTTCTGCCGATCCCAAAGGGCGATGGCAAACATGCCAATCAGGCGCTTGATGGTATCGCGCAGGCCCCAATGGGCAATGCATTCAAGGATGACTTCGGTATCGGAATGGCCGCGCCAGGTAATGTTGGCCGAGGCCAGCTTTTCGCGCAGTTCCGGGGCGTTATAGATTTCGCCGTTATAGACCATGACATAACGGCCATTGGCGGAATGCATCGGCTGCTTTCCGGCATCGGAAAGATCAATGATGGCAAGGCGGCGCTGCCCAAGGGCCAGTCCACCTTCATCATCCACCCAGACATCACCGCCATCCGGCCCACGGTGATACAGCGCATCATTCATGCGCGATACACGATCGCCCAAGCCCGTTGCATCAGCTTGTTCAGACAGCCATAGACCGGCAATTCCACACATGAAAATATCCTGTAAAGCCCTGCCGTTACTTAAAACAATAACGGTGTGCCCTACAATGAAAACATTCGCAAAATCGGTCTAAAGCCCTTTTTGACCAATCAGCGCCGTTCAATCCCAAGGCGCGCCATCCGGCGATAAAGCGTGTTGCGCCCGATACCAAGCGCCTTGGCGGTGTTGCTGATATGCCATTGGTGATCACGAAGCAGCTGACGCAGCGCATCGGCCTCGGCGCGCTCCATGGTTTGGCGTGGCGATGGTGTTTCGTTGGTCTGTGTCGCGTGGAAATCGTCAGGCAGATGATGACGTTCAATCACGCCGTCTTCGGCAAAGACCGCGGCATATTGCAAAACATTGATCAGTTCGCGGACATTGCCCGGCCAGCCATGACGGGTCAAAAGAGAAAGAACATCGTCTTCGCACTGAACATAGTCGTCTGACAAAACCGCCAAAAGCCGCCCGATCAGATCGACAAGATCGCTTCGTTCGCGCAAAGGCGGCACGGCAAGGCGCGCGCCCTTGATGCGATACAAAAGGTCTTCACGGAATTTCCCCCCGGCCACCGCCGCGTTAAGGTCAACATTGCTGGCACAGATCAGGCGGAAATCGACCGGTACCGATTTCGTGCTGCCAAGCGGCTCGACCGTGCGGCTTTCAAGGACACGCAGCAAACGCCCCTGTGCAGCCAGCGGCATGTCGCCGATTTCATCAAGAAACAGCGTGCCGCCATTGGCCTCGCGGATGCGGCCACCAAACCCGTCGCGCGCAGACCCGGTAAAGGCACCACCGGCATGACCGAACAATTCGTTCTCAATCAAACCTTCGGGCAAGGCGGCACAGTTGATCGCAACAAAGGCCTTTGATTTACCAAGGGTCGCTTCATGAATATGGCGGGCCAGGTATTCCTTGCCGCTGCCGGTTTCCCCCGACATCAGAACATTGATGTCCTTGGCGTGCAGACGCGTACCGATTTCAAAGATGCGCCGAAGGGCTGCGTCCTTGTCGGGGATGTCGGCAGCGGAACGCGCGGGCAGCGATGGGGCCTTGCGCGCAACCGGGGTCGAACGACCGACATAGCGGCGACGCATACGCTGGGGAATGGTGACACTGCCAAACAAAACACCGCCACCTGCGATATTAAGCGGCGTTGCCGACGCGCCCTGCCCCTCCGGCGTTGCCAGCTTGGCGACAAGGTTTTCAACATCCATCTCGAACATTTCGGAAATGTCGGTGGAATTGTTAGCCGCAGACAGAATACGCCGCGCGGTCGAGGTCGCCCCGCTCATTGTGCCGTCAGACGCAATTGAAATCATCGCATCGCGGGTAGAACCGACATGCCGGGCATCGGGATGCAGGTGCAAGATCACATCCCCGGCGCGTTCATCAAAGAACAGGATACGCTCAAGCGCATCGGCATAATCGGCCACCATGCCGCGCACACGCAGGCAATCAGGGCGTTTGATATCTTCGCGCACGGCTGACACATCCAGCACCGAACACACCTTGCCATCGGGATCAAACACCGGGGCCGCGGTGCAGGTCAGAACCGAATGCTGGGCAAGAAAATGTTCGTCCTTGTGGATGGTGATTGGTTGCCCTTCGACAATACAGGTGCCAATGCCATTGGTGCCTTCGCGTTCCTCGCTCCAGACCGCACCGGGCAGAAGTCCGTTGGTGCGAAATGACGGCAACAGGGAATGTGCCGCGACACTGTCAAGGATCACGCCGCTATTGTCGGTCAGAAACACCGCATAGCCCGATGCATCAATCTTGCGATAAAGGGTACGCACCAGATCGTGGGCATGGTGGTAAAGCCGCCCGTTGCGATCACGCAATTGCCGGGTCTGGCTTTCGGGTATGACTTCGGGACGGCGCAAGGTGTCATGAGCCAGGCCAAAGCGTTCTTCACACCTTTGCCAGCTTTCAAGCACCGCACGATTTTGCGCCCCACCGCTGAGCTGAAGGGCTGCTTCTATCCGTCCGCCGGGAAGGTTTCCTGACATAGACGCTATCTCCCTTGTGTCGGTGTTTTGGCCCGGATTTTCCGGTGCGTGGCTTTTGCCACAGCCGATCACAGCATCAATCGTAGCACACTTAAACCACCCCACGCCAAACAGTTTCACACCCCAATTCCGGCAAAACCATGAGTGTTCCATTTTTGGAACAATTTGTGCCACACGCACTGTTCCAATGGGGCGGATGACACAGAACCTCTCCTCAAACGCATAGCGCTCAATGGCCTGAAAACGCGTTCTTTTTCGTCAAATGGCCATGAGATCTGCCAAGTGGCATGACCTTTGCGGATACGGCAGCGTCACAATCAAAAAATGCGGGTGAAAAATCGCCCGTTATCTCGGAGGAACCCAAATGATCTACAAGAATCCAAATGACGCAGGCAGCCCGGTCAGCTTCAAAGGCCGCTATGAAAACTTCATCGGCGGTGAATGGGTCGCCCCTGCCAAGGGTCAGTATTTTGAAAATGTCTCGCCCGTAAATGGCAAGCCGTTCTGCGAAATTGCGCGTTCAAGCAGCGAAGATATCGAAAAGGCGCTTGATGCCGCCCATGCTGCTTTCCCGGCCTGGGGCAAGACCTCGGTCACGGAACGTGCCAACATGCTCAACAAGATTGCCGACCGTATGGAAGCCAATCTTGAAATGCTGGCAGTCGCCGAAACCTGGGATAACGGCAAGGCAGTGCGTGAAACACTGGCAGCTGACATTCCGCTTGCGATTGACCATTTCCGCTATTTTGCCGGTGCCATTCGTGCACAGGAAGGCTCGCTTGGCGAGATTGACGACAACACGGTTGCCTACCACTTCCACGAGCCACTTGGCGTGGTCGGCCAGATCATTCCATGGAATTTCCCGATCCTGATGGCGGTCTGGAAACTGGCCCCGGCCCTTGCTGCAGGCAACTGCATCGTTCTGAAACCGGCCGAACAGACCCCGGCATCGATCTGTGTTCTGCTGGAACTGATTTCCGATCTGATCCCGGCAGGCGTCGTCAACGTTGTGCAGGGCTTTGGTGTGGAAGCCGGCAAGCCGCTGGCACAAAGCAACCGTGTTGCGAAGGTCGCCTTTACCGGTGAAACCACCACGGGCCGCCTGATCATGCAGTATGCATCGGAAAACATCATTCCGGTCACCTTGGAGCTTGGCGGCAAATCACCGAACATCTTCTTTGAAGACATCATGGCCGCTGATGATGATTTCCGTCAGAAAGCCGCCGAAGGCATGGCGATGTTTGCCCTGAACCAGGGTGAGGTTTGCACCTGCCCGTCGCGCGCGATCATTCAGGAAAGCATCTATGACAAGTTCATGGATGGTGTTCTGTCGCGCGTTGCCAGCATCAAACAGGGCAACCCGCTTGATACCGACACCATGATGGGTGCGCAGGCCTCGACCGAGCAGATGGAAAAAATCATGTCCTATCTGGATATCGGCAAACAGGAAGGCGCCGAAGTCCTGTGTGGCGGTGACAAGGCTGATCTGGGCGGTGACCTTTCCGATGGTTTCTATATCCAGCCGACCATATTCAAGGGTCACAACCGCATGCGGATTTTCCAGGAGGAAATCTTTGGCCCGGTCGTATCGGCCACCACGTTCAAGGACGATGCCGAGGCCCTTCATATCGCCAATGACACGCTGTATGGCCTTGGGGCTGGTGTCTGGACGCGTGATGCCAACCGGTCCTATCGCTTTGGCCGCGAAATCAAGGCTGGTCGTGTCTGGACCAACTGCTATCACCTCTATCCGGCGCATGCGGCCTTTGGCGGCTACAAGCAATCGGGCATCGGGCGTGAAAACCACAAGATGATGCTCAACCACTATCAGCAGACGAAGAACCTTCTGGTTTCCTATGATCCGAAACCGATGGGCTTCTTCTGATCCAATGATTTTCACAACCGGACGCGAGGCCAACCTTGCGTCCGGTCGCCTTTTGCAAAGAAGGAGGTGACATTGACTGGATCAGAAAACGCGCCTGCCAGGGTGGTTGCGACAGATGCCGCAATTGAACTGATCAGGAAGCTAAAAGATATCCACGGGCCGGTGATGTTTCATCAGTCCGGGGGCTGCTGCGATGGCAGTGCGCCGATGTGCTTTCCGGATGGAGAGTTCAAAACCGGTGATCAGGATGTGCTGCTCGGCGAGATTGAAGGTAGTCCGTTCTATATCGGGCGCGCACAGTTCGAATATTGGCGCCATACCCAACTGATCATTGATGTGGTCGATGGGCGCGGCGGCATGTTTTCGCTTGAAGGACCAGAAGGCAAACGCTTTCTGACCCGATCACGCATCTTTAGCGACGATGAATGGAAATCCCTTGAAGCATTCGAGGAGACACACCCCATCGCGTAAGAAAATAACCAACAACCAAAGCAAGACGGGATCGTACCCCACCCCTTTGCGTTTCGTTTACCTGCACCGTCTCCCACGGTGCTTTCCTCCCCCCAGCGAAACGCGCGAAGAGGCCGTCTCATTTCCCACAATGCAAGGCTTCTTCCACCTGCCTGCTGCCCCCCATTCTGGCAGCAGGCTTTTTTGTTCCCGTGGTTCGCTTAGTTCCCTTGGGCAAGCACCACCAGAACAACGCCGGATAACGCACATAGAAAGGTCAGCGACAACAGCGCTGCAATCACCACCCGCCCGCCGACATGCAGGACATTGCGGATATCGACACTTAACCCAAGTGCCGCCATGGCAAGGATGGTCAGGAATGACGAAGTCGTCTTGATCGGCGCGCGCGCAACATCCGGGATCAGATCGAACGAACAGGCCGCCATCATGGCGATAAAGCCGATGATGAACCATGGCACAACTTGCGCAATCGGAAGCTTCGTCTCGCGCGCCCGCCCGCCAATCACAGCCAGACCAAAGATCACCGGCCCCAGCATCAAAACCCGGATCAGCTTGACCAGTGTACCAACCTGCACCGCAAGGGTGCCGGCCGGGGCGGTTGCTGCCAGAACCTGTGGCACGGCATAAACGGTAAGGCCGGAAAAAATACCATATTGGGTTGCCGATAATCCAAGCCCGGCATGAAGCATCGGCAGGACAAAAACAAACAGCACACCCAAAACCGCCGTGAACGAGATCGAGGCCGCCACATCATCTGATTGCGCTTCAATCACCGGCGCGGTTGCTGCAATTGCCGAATTGCCACAGATCGAATTGCCGCACGCCACCAGCATCGAAAGATGGTTGGAAAGACCCAGCGCGCGCCCGATGTGATAGCTGACAAACAGGCTGATACAGACCACCGCGATGATGGCCGCGACCAGCCCGCCCCCGGCCGACCCGATAGCCTGCGCGCTGATCGACGCCCCCAGCAACACAATGGCGATTTCAAGCACCGTCTTGGCGCAAAACCGAACCCCGGCAAAATAACGCGGCGCCAACCCGAACAAAGACCGCACCACCACGCCGATCAGAATGGCAAAAACCAGACTTTCCACCCAGCCACGCCCGAACAACATACGCTCGGCATGCTCGGCCAGCTTGGCGGCAAGTGCGACCAAAAGGGTCACAGCAAGTCCGGGCAGGATCGGTTTGAGGTGGGCGTTAAAAAACATGGTTTTCCTGTGTTTTGATCACAGGCAGAAAATCTCACGCCTAACCATTTACTTCCATCGAATAAAAATTCATATTTCATTCGATTAAATTGAACAGTTAAGGTGTGGCTTATCAGAACACCCCTCCGTCATTCCGGACGGCGCATCGCGCCGAGCCGGAATCTGGAACCTCTCGTTCAAAAGTTTCCCGCCGCCGCGGGAAAGACGCCATTACAAACAGCAAAGCGCCAACGCCATGATGACACTTGAACAGCTACAGATCTTTGTCGCAGTTGCCGAACGCGAACACCTGACCCGCGCGGCCGAGGCAATTGGCCTGACGCCATCGGCCGTCAGCTCCGCGATCAAGAACCTTGAAGGCTTTTATGGTGTGGCGCTGTTTAACCGGGTGGGACGGCGGATCGAGCTGACGCAGACCGGGCGGCTGTTCCTTGATGAAGCCAAATCAACGCTGGCGCGTGCACGCGCCGCTGAACTGACGCTGGCTGAACTGGGCGGCATGCAGCGCGGGGAGCTTAATGTTTATGCCAGTCAGACGATTGCCAGTTACTGGTTGCCACCCTTCCTGATGAAATTCCATGACCAGTATCCCGGCATCGAAATCCGCCTGACGATTGGCAACACCAAAACCGTGTCCGATGCGGTACGCGGCGGGGCGGCCGATATCGGCTTTATCGAAGGCGATATTGATGAACCGGCATTGGCCAAACGCGAAGTCGCCGAAGACGCCCTCGTGATCGTTGTGTCACCCAAACACCCGTGGGCCAATGGCCGGGCGCTGAGCCCGCAGGCGCTTGTCACCCAGACCAACTGGATCCTGCGCGAAGCAGGCTCCGGCACACGATCGGAATTTGAAACCGCCTTGCGCGATCTGGGCGTTGATCCCGCGCGCCTGCGCACCGCACTTGTCCTGCCCAGCAACGAAGCCGTCATTACCGCGGTTGAAAACGGCATCGCCGCCACCGCCGTTTCACAGTTCGCTGTCGGCTCGCTCATCGCGCAAGGCCGCATTGCACGTGCCAACTTCCCGATCCCGCCGCGAAAATTTATGGTGCTCCGCCACAAGGAACGCCAGCAAACACAAAGTTCGCTGGCGCTGGAAAAGCTTTGCCTTTCGGACGGGCGCGACTAAATCAAAACAATCTAATTTAAAAATATTCCAAGTGTAAATTGCGCATTCGCAATGCAGCATTTTGGTACCGGTTCTAATGGTCGGTCTGACAGGGCAACCTGTGCATGCGCCACCCACCAACGACACATGCATCCGTCAAAGGGCACTTCCGGTCGCGGAAGATGCAGAGTTGTCCAGAGGCTTCGCCACCTTAGAGGACCCTGCCAATGCTTGATGCAGAATTATTGGCGCGCATACAGTTTGCCTTTACCGTCTCGTTCCACATTATCTTCCCGTCCTTTACCATCGGACTGGCGAGTTTCCTGTTTGTGCTCGAAGCCCTGTGGCTGCGCACCAGGGACGAGACTTATCTTTCGCTTTACAAATTCTGGATGAAGATCTTTGCCCTCGCCTTTGGCATGGGCGTCGTATCCGGGATTGTCATGTCCTATCAGTTCGGCACGAACTGGGGACCGTTTTCCGAATTTACCGGCGGTGTGATCGGCCCGCTTCTGGCCTATGAGGTGCTGAGCGCCTTCTTCCTTGAGGCCGGTTTCCTTGGCATCATGCTGTTTGGCTTGAACCGTGTCGGGCCGAAGCTCCACTTTACCGCTACCACCATGGTTGCGATCGGAACGCTTTTCTCCGCCTTCTGGATTTTGTCGGCCAACAGCTGGATGCAGACACCGGACGGCTATGTGATCGAAAATGGCCGGGCGGTTGTTTCCAGCTGGATCGATGCGATTTTCAATCCAAGCTTCCCGTATCGTCTGGTTCATATGGTGCTGGCGGCTTACCTCACCACCGCCCTTGTGGTTGGGGCGGTTGGCGCATGGCATCTGATGCGTGATCGCGAAAACCGGGCGGCGAAAATCATGTTTTCCATGGCAATGTGGATGGCGGCCATCCTTGGCCCGATCCAGATCTTTGCCGGCGATTTGCACGGGCTTAATACCCTTGAACATCAGCCCGCCAAAGTGGCCGCGATGGAAGGGCATTTCGAAACGTATGAAGGTGCCCCCCTGATCCTGTTTGGCATACCCGACATGGAAAAAGAGGAAACCAAATACGCACTCGAAATCCCAAAACTGGGTTCGATGATCCTGACCCATGAATGGGATGGCAAGATCACCGGGCTTAAGGACTTCGCCCCTGAAGATCGCCCGAATGCGGCAATTGTGTTCTGGACGTTCCGCATCATGGTCGGTCTGGGTGTTTTGATCGCACTTCTGGGTATTGCCAGCGTCATCGCGCGGGTGCGCAAGAAGCTTTATAGCTGTGGCTATTTGCATCGCTTTGCCCTTTTGATGGGGCCAAGTGGCTTTGTTGCGATTCTGGCCGGCTGGTTTACCACCGAAGTCGGGCGCCAGCCCTGGGTGGTTTATGGCCTGATGCGCACATCCGAGGCCGGCTCACCCGTCGCCCCGACCGCCATTGCCGGATCGCTGATCGCCTTTGTGGTGGTTTATGCCATCGTGTTCGGGGTCGGCACGGCCTATATCCTGCGTGCCATGGTCAAGGACCCGCGTAGCGCCCACATCCCTGAAGAAACCGAAATCTTGCGGGCCGGTGGTCGCCAATCAACAGCCGCACATCCGCCCGTGGCAGGAGAATGATCATGGATTATCAACTGATCTGGGTTCTGCTGATTGCTGTTGCCGTCTTTGCCTATGTCACACTGGATGGCTTTGACCTTGGAATCGGCATCCTGTTCCCGTTCATCAAGAACCCGAAAAATCGCGGCCGGATGATGAATACCGTCGCCCCGGTGTGGGATGGCAATGAAACCTGGCTGATCCTGGGCGGGGGTGGGCTCTATGCCGCCTTCCCGCAGGCCTATTCGTTGCTGATGACAGCGTTTTATATTCCGGTCTTTACCATGCTGCTGGCGCTTGTTTTCCGTGGTGTGGCGTTTGAGTTCCGGTTCAAAAGCAAGAACCACCAGAAACACTGGGACTTTGCCTTTTCCGCCGGATCAATCATCGCAGCCGCGATGCAAGGCGCGATGCTGGGCGGCTTTATCGAAGGCATTGCCGTTGAAAACGGCCGTTTTGTTGGCGGTGCGTTTGATTGGTTGAGCCCGTTTTCGGTGTTCTGCGCAACCGCGGTTGTGGTGGGCTATGCCCTGCTCGGTACTGGCTGGCTGATCATGAAGATGGAAGGCGATTTTCAGGGCAACCTGCGAAAGCTCGCCAAACCAGCCGTGATCTGGATGGCGGCCAATCTTGGCGTGGTGTCGCTGATGACGACCTATGTTAACCCGGCCTACGCCCAGCGCTGGTTTGAACTGCCAAACATGCTTTACCTCACCCCGATCCCGCTTGTGACGGTCGGGTTGCTCTATTGGCTGTGGCATGCCGTCAAGAAGCGTGAAAAAACCGTGTTTGGCATCACGCTTGGCATTTTTTTCCTCAGTTACGTCGGCTTCGGGATCACGCTTTATCCCAATATCGTGCCACCCATGATCACCTTCCGCGATGCAGCCGCGCCGGAAAACAGCCTTGCCTTCATGCTGGTGGGGGCTGTGGTTCTGCTGCCGATCATTCTGGCTTACACCGCCTATGCCTATTGGGTATTTCGCGGCAAGACCGGGGATGAGGGGTATCACTGATGACCGTGTTTAATTCCCGCAAAGCCCGCAGATGGCTATGGTTTGTCGGCCTTTATGTCGGCGGGGTTGTCGTCCTTGGCGCAGCATCCTTGCTGCTGCGCGCCCTGATGGGGCAGGCATGACCATGCACATACCCTGACCTCTGACCTGACCCATGCAAACTCCCGTGACCTGCTTCATACCCCCGACAGCAGGTCTTTACCCGGCAGCATTCCCCACCCGCTGCCGGGTTCTTTTTTTACTGATTATCCTTGCGCTTGATCAGATCGGCCAGACGCGTGATGCCGTCCCTGATCCGGTCCACCTTCTCGGTCGAGAAGCTGAGCCGTGCTGTATTCTTGCCACTGCCATCGGTAAAGAAAGCCTGCCCCGGCACAAAGGCAACGTGAACATCCTCAAGCGCCTCTTCAAGAAGCTGACGTGCATTGATGTGTTCGGGCAGGGTCAACCAGACAAACATGCCGCCTTCCGGCTTCGTCCAGGACACATCACCCGGCATGGTTTCAGCCAGGGTTTGCAGCATGCCATCACGCTTTGTGCGGTAGGACGCACGCAGTTTTTCAAGATGTCCCGGGAACAGTTTCTTGGCAGCACGCAGGGCGGCTTCCTGATTAACTGTGGAAACATGCAGGTTTCCGGCCTGCATCATCAAAACCAGTTTGTCGATGACCGGACGCGGCGCACAGACCCAACCGATGCGAAGGGCTGGCGCGAGCGTTTTGGAAAATGTGCCGAGCTGAATGACATTGCCTGACGCCGGGTCGCTGCCCTGTTCATCAAGGCTTAGCAGTGACGGCAGGCTTTCGGCCCCGTTATAGGACAACTTGCTATAGGCCGCATCTTCAAGCAGCACCGCACCATAACGGCGCGCCAGTTCCAGAACGGCCTTGCGCCGCGCAACTGACCACGACCGGCCGGTCGGGTTTTGGAAATCCGGGGCGACATAGGCCACACGTGCCCCATTGGCAAAGGCATCTTCCAGCTGACTTAACACCGGGCCGTCTTCTTCGGCATCGACACCGACATAGTTTGGCAACCGGGTTGAAAAGGCCTGCATCGCGCCAAGATAGCTTGGCTTTTCAACAATCAGGTCGCGCCCTTCTTCGAGCAGCAGGCGGGCCAGGATATCAAGTCCCTGTTGTGCACCATTGGTGATCAGGACATTATCAATCGTGCGCGCAGCACCCTGTTCGGCCAGATCATCAACAATCCACTGGCGCAAGGCCGGCAGACCCTCGCTAACGGAATATTGCAGACTGCGGCGCGCCTGCGTGCCGTCCTGCATCATCGCGCCATAAATCTCGCTGAATGTATCGACCGGAAACAGATCGGGATCGGGCACACCACCAGCAAAGGAAATCACTTCCGGGCGCTCGGCCACTTTCAACAGATCACGAATTTCCGAGGCCACCAGCACCCGCGCATCCCGCGCAATCAGGTCATTCCAGCTTACAGACATTTCAAACTTCCAATTAGGTCAGTATTCATGTCCTTTAAATGGAGCTTCCCGCCCCCTAAAATCAAGTTCTTTTCAATACCAACATAAAATTTGAAATAAAATTACCAAAAATTCGCCAATCAAGCATAATGCCGGAATGCGAAATAAAGCCAAAAGTAGCAACCACTGATGTTTGCGCATGGCAGAACAGCGGCAGAAGAAAAACTTCCACCGCTGTTCGGATGCGTGACCTTGTAAGATCTGGTGTTGATGCTACTCAGCCGCGCGCACGTTAAAGCGCGGCAATGACAAAACAAGACCCGAAACCAGCATCACAAGGCTGAGCACAAGAATAAGCCAACTGGTCTGCGCCAAGCTGCCGGTAAGCCCGACAAGCAGCCCCGCGATTGGCTGTGTCATGTTGTTAAATAGAATGATCACACCAGTCGTCTTGCCATAATCGCGCGCCGGGATGATCTTTTGCCGGACGGTGCGGATATAGATGTTAAACATCCCGTCAAATCCGAGCACCACAGCAAAGCCAACCATATAAAGCCAGTAACCCGGACTGATCGCCGTCAGCACGCCACCAAGGAAGACACCGGCAAATGATATAAGCCCGATACGCCCCACCGAAAGGCGGCTCGCCCCAACCAGCATCAATACAATGATGGTGAATGCCGCACCGACAGTTTGCAAAAGGGCGTAATGTTCTTCGCTTTGGCCATGAAGCCCGGTGACCATGGCCGCCGACGTCGCAAGCGTAATGCCAAAAACAAGGTTCACGCTTGCGGTCAGCGCGATCACACGCTTCAGCCCCGGCAACGAAATCAGATGTGAAAACGCTGTTTTAAAAGGTGCGATCCAGGACGGGTTTTCATCCGTTGCCGCAATCGGTGTTTGATTAAAATGGCGCCAGATCATCATCGATAGTTCGGCAATTGCGAACAGAACAGCCGCGACAACGACAACGGTTTGCCAGTTGCTGATCGCAAACAGGGTGGCGGCAAGAAGTGGACCCAGAACGATGCTCGCTTGATTGACACTTTGCGAAACCGACTGGATTTTCTCAAACCGCGCACGGGCAAAGATCTGCGGCAATAACACTTCGCGCGCCATGAAGCCCTGCGTGGTCAGAAGACCGCAAATGGCAGAAATACCCACAACCCAGCCAAGCCCGTCAAACAAGGCAAATCCAATCAGCCCCAGCACACAGATCACAGCACGCCCGATCTGGCTGAGCTGCATCAGCCGAAGTGGCGAATAGCGATCTGAAAGAACCCCGCAAACGGGATAGAACAATACGCGCGGCAATGTTTCGGCGGCATAAGCCAGGCCCGAGAGCGAAACACTTTGCGTGGTCTGGTAGACCACCAGCGGCACAACAAACAAAAGAAACTGATCGGCAAGCCTTGCGGCAAACATGGATGTGAAAAACAGAGAGGTAGGCTTACGGAAGTCAAATCGCACCGCGAAGCATCCTTTTGAAATCAGGGCAAAAAGTCTGACGCCACCCTGCGTCGATTACACTGGTTCCAAAAGCCGCAATCCTGCATGCCTGCCGCGCAACTTTGGGGCGTGACATTGCCAAACTCGTCGCACAGACAGAGTCCGCGGGCGCAAATAAACTTGCCGTGCCGCACTTTTCAAATTAAACACAATTATCAGTGTTGATAATTATTCGACTACAAAATTTTGTGTAAAAATGGAAATCACACTTGCGTTGCGGGGCATTCCATATTACCCATCAAAGGCAAGTGAAATACTTTTATAAACACAAAATATTGTGTTAATTGCCATAGTTATGATTGATCGGCAGGAAAGAGAATGCAGCCCAACCTGACTCATCTCCGCCAGCTCGAGGCAGAGAGCATCCACATCATCCGCGAGGTGGCGGCATCGTTTGAACGGCCGGTGATGCTTTATTCCATCGGCAAGGATTCATCAGTTTTGCTGCATCTGGCGCGCAAGGCATTTTACCCGGCCCCGCCCCCCTTCCCGTTGATGCATGTCGACACCACCTGGAAATTCCGCGAAATGATCGAATTTCGCGACCGGATAGCCGCAGAATATGGCTTTGACCTGATTGTGTATATCAACCAGGACGGCGTGAAACAGGGCATTGGCCCCTTCACCCATGGATCGAGCCTGCATACCGACGTCATGAAGACGGAATCGCTGAAACAGGCGCTGAACAAATACAAGTTCGATGCAGCCTTTGGCGGTGCGCGGCGCGACGAGGAAAAGGCACGCGCCAAGGAACGTGTATTCTCCTTTCGTACCGAGACCCATCGCTGGGATCCGAAAAACCAGCGCCCGGAACTGTGGGATATCTATAACGCCCGGATCAACAAGGGTGAAAGCATCCGTGCTTTCCCGATCTCGAACTGGACCGAGCTTGATATCTGGCAATATATCTATCTTGAGCAGATCCCGATTGTGCCGCTGTATTATTCCGCCAAACGCCCGGTGGTCGAACGCGACGGCATGCTGATCATGGTCGATGACGACCGTATGCCGCTTAATCCGGGCGAGACCCCGGAAATGAAATCGGTGCGGTTCAGGACCCTTGGCTGCTATCCGCTCACAGGGGCGGTTGAGTCCGAGGCCGCCACCCTGCCCGAGATTATTCAGGAAATGCTTCTGACCCGTTCAAGCGAACGTCAGGGCCGCATGATTGACCACGACCAGGCCGGGTCGATGGAGAAGAAGAAGCAGGAAGGCTATTTCTGATGTCACACAAGTCTGATTTGATCGCCGATGATATTCTCGGCTACCTCAAGGCTCAGGAAGAAAAAAGCCTTCTGCGTTTCATCACCTGCGGCAGCGTGGATGATGGTAAATCGACCCTGATCGGACGTCTGCTTTGGGATTCCAAACTGATCTTTGAAGACCAGCTGGCCGCCCTTGAATCAGATAGTCGCAAGGTTGGCACCCAGGGTGGCGAGATTGATTTTGCCTTGCTGCTCGATGGCCTGCAGGCTGAACGCGAACAGGGCATCACCATTGATGTTGCCTATCGCTTCTTCTCGACCGACAAGCGGAAATTCATCGTCGCCGATACCCCCGGCCACGAACAATATACCCGCAACATGGCGACCGGTGCCTCGACTGCTGATGTTGCCGTCATCCTGATTGACGCGCGCAAAGGCATTCTGACCCAGACCCGCCGCCACAGCTTCATTACCTCATTGCTGGGCATCAAGCATGTGGTGCTGGCGGTCAACAAGATGGACCTGATCGACTATGATCAATCCAAGTTTGATCAGATCGTTGCCGAGTATCAGGAATTCGCCAAACAGTTGAAGTATAGCTCGATCACGGCGATCCCGCTTTCAGCCCTGCGTGGCGACAACATGATCGAACCGAGCGCGAATACGCCCTGGTATTCCGGCCCGACGCTTCTGGCCCATCTGGAAGATGTACAGGTCGAACAGGACGCGATTGAAAAGCCGTTCAGACTTCCCGTTCAATGGGTGAACCGTCCGAACCTTGATTTCCGGGGCTTTTCGGGCACCATTTCATCTGGCCGCGTCAAACCGGGTGACGAGATTGTTGTGACCGCATCGGGCCAGACCAGCAAGGTCAAGGAGATCGTTACCTTTGACGGCAACCTGGATGTTGCCATTGCCGGTCAGGCGATCACCCTGACCCTTGAAGATGAAATCGACATTTCGCGCGGCGATGTGATCGCCGAAGAAAAAGCCAAACCCGATTTCGCTGATCAGTTCGAAGCCCGCATCATCTGGATGCACGAAGATCACCTTCTGCCTGGCCGCCCCTATCTGATCAAGATGGGCGCACAGGTTGCCAATGCGCAGATCAGCGCACTGAAATACAAGGTCAATGTCAACACGCTTGAACATGAACCGGGCAAAACGCTTGAACTCAACGAAGTTGGCATTGCCAACATTTCGGCCGACAAGGCCTTGGCATTTGATCCCTATGACGAAAACCGTCATTCGGGCCGCTTCATCATCATTGACCGCTATACCAACGCCACTGTTGGCGCGGGCATGGTCAACCATTCCCTGCGTCGTGCGACCAACATCAAATGGCAGGAAATGGACATCAACAAGGGGGCGCGTGCCTATCAGAAAGGCCAGAAATCGGCCATTCTGTGGTTTACCGGCCTGTCAGGTGCGGGCAAATCGACCGTTGCCAACCTGGTTGAGAAAAAGCTCCATGCCCTTGGCAAGCACACCTACACCCTTGATGGTGACAATGTGCGTCATGGCCTGAACAAGGATCTTGGCTTTACCGATGCGGACCGGGTGGAAAACATCCGCCGTGTTGGTGAAACCGCCAAGCTGTTTGTCGATGCGGGCGTGATCACGCTGGTGTCCTTCATCTCGCCGTTCAAAAGCGAACGCCAGTTGGCGCGCAGCCTTGTCGAAGATGGCGAGTTCATCGAAGTCTTCATCGACACCCCGCTTGAAGTCTGCGAACAGCGCGATGTGAAGGGCCTTTATAAAAAAGCCCGTGCGGGCGAGATCGCAAACTTCACCGGGATCGACAGCCCCTATGAGCGGCCCGAAAATGCCGAAATCGTGGTCAGCACCGCAGACCAAAGCGCCGAAGAAGCCGCAGAGATCATCGTCTCCAAGCTTGAAGAATTCGGTGTTCTGGGTGCGTGGTTCCCGGAAATCTGATCTGCGTTCACATATTGCGGCCCGACATTATTTAAACTCCGGCACTTTGCCGGAGTTTTTTTTGACCCGCCGCAGATACACGACACCCCCTGAAATCCGCCAATATGCATCCTATATAAGACATAATTGATCAAACGATACGAACGGGGGATCGTTGAATGACGTTTGATAGTAAACTTGCATCTGAGCTATTTGATGCAGCAATTGATGAGAGTCGCTGGGTATCACTCCTGGACCGGGTTGCAACCAATTGCGGGGCACGTTCAGGTGCCGTTGTCTCCGTAAACATGGCGGGGGACAACAAGTTTCAGGGGGTATGGGGAAGCTCACTTTTTACGCCAGAAGTGTCCCATGCCTATAACACGAAATTTTCCAACTATGAATCTGACGGCATTCCCGTCATCCGAGACAGTGATCGTTTTGCCATTTTAACTGAGCACGACCTTTGGCCGAACGAGCCAAACTTGCGCGACCGTCCAGATTTTGTTGGTCTGCGCGATATGATGGGCATTGATCACAGAATTGTCGCGCGCATCAACGAAGATCGAAGCTGGTTCAATACCTTTACCTTGCAATTTGCGATTGGCAAACCACAAGCCACGGAAGCACAAAGACAAACTTTTGCAGCCTATTTGCCCTTCATGAGTCAGGCTGTCAAACTCGCCAATATATTCAAACAGCTCAAGTCCCAGTTTCACGCGGTTCTAAAGGTACTTGACCGATATGCAGTGCCGGTTTTTGTTGTTGATCAACAGGGACACGTCGTGATCGCCAATGATTCTGCTGAAGTGATTATCTCACAGCAAAATGGCGTGCAACGTGATCAACAGGGACGCATTCGCCTTTCTGACAGCGATGCCCAAACAAGACTTCTTGGCGCCATTCGCGGTGCCTGTGCCTCGGCAATTGGCGATAACAACCAAACCGAAAGCATCTTTAATGCTCAACGGCTAACGCGTGACGATCCGTTTTGTATCGAAGTTTCGCCCTTGCGTGACACGGACATGGAATTGGCTGGCAGTTTCTTTTCCGGTGCCTTGGTCAAAATCTATGATCCTGCTTATCATCCGGTTATCCGCATAGAAGCTTTTGGAACCGTCTATGGACTTACCCCCACCGAGATGAGCATTGCCGAATTGTTGGTTCACGGCGCGAAAACAGATGAAATTGCCGAAATACGCGGAACAAGTCCGGCAACGGTCAGCACACAAATCAAGACCATTTTGCACAAGACCGGCTCGCAAACCCGAACAGATCTGGTTCGACGTGCGCTAAGTGCCCATTTGCCGATCATAACTGACACCTGATTTCATCGGCGTCGCAGAAATTCATACCCCGTACGGGGTATGACAACCGACATATATCAATTTAGGGTTTATTATCCATCCAGGGTGGACCAATCCTGATGGGGGACAGGGAAGGAAAGACTTTTCACTAAAACTCCCCGTGCGATTTACGGGATGTTTTATGATCTTCGACTTCGAAGGTGCCACCGGCTTTCTCTCCGCTGTGCGATGCAAACCATACATAGAGGAAGACCATGATCGGTAAATTATCCAAACTGTTTGTTGGTGTGGCTGCGATGGTATCTCTTGCTGCCTGCCAAACGACAACTGAAATGCTGGCAGAGGACGGTGCAGCCAAACTTACCGGCTGGGAAATCCATTCTACCCTTGATGACACCACCCGTGCCTGGGCTAGCGGTAATGGCATGTCCTATTATGCGCCTGATGGCACGTATCTTTGGAAAATGAACAGTGGCGAGGGTGGAGACGGCACATGGATGGTCAATGAAGATGACCAGATGTGCTTTACCGTCGCCGCATGGAATAGCGGCAATCCAGAATGTTACACCATGTACAAAAAATCGGACGGCACGATCGTCTCGGTTGATGATGGCGGAAAACTCTATCCTCTCGGTGCTTTCCAGAAAGGCAATAAACTCTGAGCGCAAGGCCTAAGAAACCTTGTGGAACTCATGACACGATGCATCTGTGAAAGATTAAAGCCTCTCCGACCTTCTGCCTCAGGGCAGAAGGTTTTCTTTTGCCTCAACCACATATCCCTACATCTGAATGAAGTCCCTTTGATACGCCTTGACTCCTGTTCCGCTTTGACCACATAAAAAGAACAAAACAGGAACAATCAAGCATGTCAGACAGACGCATTCATCAGGCCCGCGCGGCTTTGGCCCGCGCCGAGCAGCAATGGAAGGTTCAGGTTTCCTGTCTGTCCGGTGGGCCAGATCGGGCAGACGGGGTGATTGCGCGTGCCTTTGGTGGCACATTCCTGCGCGATCATATCAGCATCGGCGGCCTTGCCACGACTGGCCTGCATGAAGTGTTGTGCGGCCATGATGATTGCGCCGCATCGCTTCTGGCCTGGTATCTGGCGACATTGTCTGTGGATGTGTCCTCTGATGGCCCATCTGCCCCGCCACCCGGCAAGGGCATCTTCTGGATCCGGCAGCGTCGCGCGCTGGATCAGGGCGGTTTTTATGCCCTGTCCCTGCCGATGGCGGCCCTTGAAACCGAACCGTTGATGATGACGGTGGATCAACAGGCCACCGCCCTTTGGACCTGTGAGGAGGTGGCAAAATCCGGTCAGGTCCGTGCGGTGATCATTGAAACCACCGACTATGACCTGACCACCGCCCGGCGCCTGCAACTGGCCTGTGAAAGTGGCGGCACACGCATCATTGTTTTGCGCCCGCTTGCCAGAAACGGGCGCATTCCGACCTCAAGCGCCTGGACGCGCTGGCAAATCACACCTGTAAACGCATTCGCTCCAACAGAACGACCAACAGGAAACGACCATCATCTCAGCCTGATCGGGGGACGCGGGGTCCGACCGGGAAGCTGGAAAGTCAAAACCGATGCAACAACGTTTTCTTTATCTGTGGCTGACCCACTGGAAAACCGACTGTCAGAAGCCTCAACACAAGACAGGCACCTCCACGCCTGATCAGCCCCGCGATGTTGACAGTCAGAAAACTGCCCCACAGGCCTCAAAGGCACAAGCCACCCCGCACGTGATCACCCGCAGTGACCACAAGGGTGTGCTGGTCTGTGGCCTGAATGCAGCGGCGCAAAAGGCAGGATTGCACGGTGGCATGCGCCTTTCTGATGCGCGCAGTATCCTGCCCGATCTTCAGGACAGCCCTGAAGAGCCAGAACTCTGCGATGGCAAGTTTGCCCGACTGGTGCGCTTCATGGACCGCTATAGCCCATGGATTGCGCCGGATCGGGACCTGCATGCGCATGGGCTTGATGGGGATGCGGGCATGTGGCTTGAAATCACTGGCGGCAGTCATTTGTTTGGCGGCGAAAGTGCGATGATCAAACAGATCCTGCGCGACATGAAAGCCCAGGGCATTGCTGCCCGCGCCGCCATTGCCGATACCGCCGGGGCGGCATGGGCCGCGGCGCGTTGCCATCCATGGAACGAACGCATTTTATCCCTGCCGCGTGATCACGGGGTTGCAGCGGGTTTTCCGGTATCGTGTCTGCGGCTATCTGATGACATCATCGCGGTTCTGGCCCGTCTTGGCCTGAAACACCTTGGCGATATCACGCCCCTGCCGCGTGCCAATATCACCACCCGCCTTGGCCCGGATGTGTTGCATCGCCTTGATCAGTTTTATGGCCGCCTGCCCGAACATCTGAATTTCGAGCTGCCCGATGCGCCGTGGCTGATCAAACAAAGCTTTGGCGAACCATTGGGGAGTGCAGACACGCTGGCGCATGCGATTGAAAGCATGGTGGCCGAGCTTTGCGCCAAACTGCGCGATGAAAACCTTGGTCTGCGGCGCCTGATCGTCCGGTCCATTCGGGTCGATGGCCATACCCATACCATCACGACCACAACTGGCACGCCCTGCCAGTCCGAAAGCCATATCCTGCGATTGCTCGCGGAAAAGATGCCCGGTGTTGATACCGGGTTTGGCATCGAACAGGTGATTGTCTATGCCCCGTGGGTCGAACATGTTGCCTTTCGTCAGGTCCGCCTTGATCGCAAGCAGGATGACAGCAGCGATGCCATTGCCTTGGCCGAGTTGCTTGATCGCATTGCCCACCATCTGGGCCCCAAGGACATTTTGTATCGCCCGGCCCATCATGCCAGCCACCTGCCCGAACGGGCCGCCATCCGGCAGCCGCCGACCGGAACAATCAAACCGGCACGTCTTGCGGATGCGCCCTTGCCCAAACGCCCGGTGCGTCTGATTGATCCGCCTGAACCGGTCGATGTCATGGAACGCAGTGCAACCGGCGCGCCAATAAAGCTACGCTGGCGCAAGATGATGATTGATGTTCTGCGTGCGGACGGGCCAGAGCGCATCTGCCCGGAATGGTGGACCCATCTGGACCGGGATAATTACGCCCTGTCGCATATGACACGCGATTATTTCCGCATTTGCGATCAGAAAGGCCGGTTGATCTGGCTGTTTCGCAGCGGTCATGCCGGGCAGGATATCTGGTCGGTGCATGGTTTGTTTGCCGGGTGATGTGATTTGATGCCATGACCAAGCAAACCAACAGTACAGCCGATCCGGCCTATGCCGAACTGCATGTCAGCAGCAATTTTTCCTTTTTGCGTGGGGCCTCGCATGCGGAGGAACTGGTGCTGACCGCTGCCACCAAGGGCCTGCATGCAATTGCGATTACCGATCACAATACGCTGGCCGGGGTGGTGCGCGGCCATACCGCCCATCGCAATTATGCCGACCGGTTGAACTACATTGTTGGCTGTCGGCTGGACCCGATGGATGGACCATCCTTGCTGTGTTATCCGACGGATCGGCAGGCTTACGCGCGGCTGTGCCGCTTGCTGACCCTTGGCAAGCGCCGCGCGCCCAAGGGATCGTGCGAGATTTATCTTGCCGATATCGTCACCCATGGCGAAGGCCTGCTGTTTATCGCCGTGCCGCCACAGGTGCCGGGTGACGCCTTTCGCTCTGAGCTGATCAGTTTGAAAACGCATTTCGAAGATCGCCTTTGGCTGGCGGTCGGGCGGTTTATGGACGGGTTTGACAGCGAACGATTGGAATTTACCGAAATGGTCGAGGCCGATCTTGGCATTCCGGCCGTGGTGACCAATGACGTGCATATGCATTTACGATCGCGCAAACCATTGCAGGATGTCCTGACTTGCATTCGCCATCACTGCACGATTGAGGATGCCGGATACCGTTTATTCCCCAATGGCGAACGCCATATCAAATCGCCGCGTGAAATGGCCCGTTTGTTTCCGGGTCACCCGCACTGGTTGGCCCGCACCGTCGAGATTGCCGATCAATGCAGCTTCAGCCTTGATGAGCTGCGCTATGAATACCCCGATGAAAATGACGGATCGGGTGAAGGAACCCAGGAACGTTTGACCCGCCTGACCTGGGAAGGCGCGCATAAACGCTATCCCGATGGTGTGCCCGACAAGGTCAAAAACCTGATCGAGACAGAGCTTAAACTGATCGACGAGCTGGGCTACGCCCCCTATTTCCTGACCGTGCATGACATTGTCGCCTTTGCCCGGTCCCGTGGCATTTTGTGTCAGGGGCGCGGGTCGGCTGCCAATTCATCGGTGTGTTTTTGTTTGCATGTCACCTCGGTCGATCCCAACAAGGTGGAATTGCTGTTTTCGCGCTTCATCAGCAATGCACGTAATGAACCGCCCGATATCGATGTCGATTTTGAACATGAACGCCGCGAAGAGGTTATTCAGTTCATCTATGAACGCTATGGCCGCGACCGGGCCGGGTTGACCGCCACGGTGATTTCATACCGATCGCGCAGCGCCATTCGCGATGTCGGCAAGGTGTTTGGCCTGTCCGAAGACACTATCGTCAAACTGACCAAAACCATCTGGGGATCCAGCAGCAAGGGCGCGCATGACAATATGATGCGCCAATCCGGCATTCATCCCGATGAACCGCGCCTCAAGGCCGTTCTCGATATCGCGGGCGAGTTAACCGGCTTTCCGCGCCATTTGTCGCAACATGTTGGCGGCTTTGTCATCACGCGCGGGCCGCTTTGTGAACTTTCGCCGATTGCCAATGCCGCCATGGCGGACCGCACCACCATTGAATGGGACAAGGATGACATTGATGCGCTGGGTATCCTTAAGGTCGATATCCTGGCCCTTGGCATGCTGACCTGCATCCGAAAGGCCTTGGATGAGCTGCGCACGCACAAGAACATCGATTATGATCTGGCCACCCTGCCCAAGGAAGACCGGGCCACCTATCGCATGCTGGAAAAGGCCGACAGTATCGGCACCTTTCAGGTGGAATCACGCGCGCAAATGAGCATGCTGCCGCGTCTTAAACCGCAAAGCATTTATGATCTGACCATTCAGGTCGCCATCGTCCGCCCCGGCCCGATCCAGGGCGGTATGGTCCATCCGTTTTTGCAGCGGCGCATGGGCCGCGAAAAGGTCGACTACCCGTCCCCGGAACTCGAAGCGGTATTGAAACGCACCTGCGGTGTGCCGCTATTTCAGGAACAGGCGATGCAGATCGCCATTGTCGCGGCGGGCTATTCCGGCGGAGAGGCCGATAACCTGCGTCGTGCCATGGCAACGTTCAAGCGCACCGGCACCATTGGCGAACACCGGACCAAGTTCATCAATGGCATGCTTAAAAACGGCTATGACATGGAATTTGCCGAACGCTGTTTCAAACAGATCGAAGGCTTTGCTGATTATGGCTTCCCCGAAAGCCATGCCGCGAGTTTTGCCATTCTGGCCTATGCGTCGTCCTGGCTGAAATGCCATCACCCGGATGTGTTTTTATGCGCGCTTCTGAATTCGCAACCGATGGGGTTTTATGCCCCGGCACAACTGGTCAATGATGCGCGCAATCACGGCGTGCGCGTGCTTGAAATCGATATCAATCACAGCTTCTGGGACAATCAGCTGGAACGCGAACTGGGCCGAACCGCGGGGTATCATTCCGTGCGGCTTGGGTTCCGGCAGATCAAGGGATTTGGCGAGCTTGATGCCCTTGCCCTGATTTCCAACCGGCCCGATGGCGGCTTTCAGGATGTCTATCTGATGGCACGCCAGACGGGGCTGAGCCCGGCCGCGCTTGAAAAACTGGCCGAGGCCGATGCGTTCGGATCGCTGGGCCTTTCCCGGCGCGAAGCGCTTTGGGCTGTGCGACGGTTTGGCAAGGGCCGCAAGGCACCAGCAAGCCTGCCCCTGTTTGAGGCAGCCCAGAACTTTAACCACAATATGGGGGTCTCGGCCGAATTCGGTGCAGAGGCGCCTGTGGATCTGCCGGTCATGGGCCCGGGCGAAGAGATCATCGAAGATTACGCCAGCCTGCGCCTGTCGCTTAAGGGCCATCCGATGGCGATGCTGCGTGATGCGCTTGGCGCTGCCGGGGTGTGCACGGCAAGCGACATTGCCAACGTGCGAGACGGCCAACGCCTGACCCATGCGGGCTTGGCGATTGTTCGCCAGCGCCCCGGCACGGCATCGGGGGTTGTTTTCATCACCCTTGAGGATGAAACCGGCATCACCAACCTTGTGGTCTGGAGCAAGGTGATGGAACAACACCGTCGCGAGGTGATGACCGCCACTGTTCTGGGCGTGACCGGCAAATTGCAACGCGAAGACGGGGTGACGCATATCATCGCCGACAAGCTGGTCGATCTGACCCATATGCTGCAATCCATGAGCGAGAACACAAAAATCGCGCGCGATGCCAACAACCATCCGCGCAACCTGCGTTGGGCCAGCCCGCGCACCGCCCTGCCCACACAGGATAATGCGTCTGCCACCACATCCCGCCCTGCTGGTGATCTTGATCAGCTGGACTCAAAACCGGACAGCAGCACCACCAGCCACAAGCGCCTTAAGATCGACAGCCATGATTTCCACTGATTGATTGGCAGCCACGATTGGCACCATCACATTTGTAAAACTGGCACTGGAACAGAGGACCAATTCCAACCATCCTCCTGATCAGAAACCACACTCTATCAGACCAACAGGAACCACCATGACCAAGCCCCACAAAGATATCTTTGGCAAACCTGTCGGCCACCCGGTTGAAAACTGGACCGGATGTGCTTTGCCACCGCGCAGTGACATGATCGGTGCCCACGTCATCGTAAGCCCGCTTGATATCGCCCGCGATGCAAGGCAACTTTTTGAGGCCAACGGCAAGGCGTCTGACGGATCACGCTTTACCTATCTTCCGACCGGGCCGTTCGCGGACTTCGATGCCTACAAGGCATGGCTTGCAAGCATGACAGCCAACGATGACCCGATGCTGCATACCATCATCGACAAATCCACCAACATGGCCGTCGGGGTTGCCGCCTTCATGCGGATGGATCAGAACAATGGCGTGGTGGAAATCGGCAATATCAACTATGCCCCGGCCCTGTCGAAAACCATTGGCGGGACAGAGGCGATGTATCTGATGATGAAGCGCGCCTTTGATGAGTTGGGCTATCGCCGCTATGAATGGAAATGCGACGATCAGAACGCACCGTCACGTGCCGCCGCCACGCGGTATGGCTTTACCTATGAAGGCACGTTTCGCAATCACATGGTCTATAAGGGGCGCAACCGCGACACCGCATGGTTTTCCATAACCGACAAGGAATGGCCGGAAATCAAAGCCGCGTTCGAGGCGTGGCTGGCAGCTGAAAACTTTGATGCGGATGGCCTGCAACGCGCATCACTTAGCACCTTGATGTCCACGCACAGATCATAAATCCCCCGACCGTACCCCGGTCCAATCCCGGCACCGTGAAACAAAAAACACCCCTTGTCCGTGACAAGGGGTGTTTTTGCATCGTTGATTTATCTGTTGATCATCAAACCGGGCAGGAAGGTCGCGATTTCCGGCCAGATCGTGATCAGGATCAAACCAAACAACAGCAGGAAAAAGAACGGCAATGACGCCTTGGTAACGGTCAGAATGTCCCGGCCACTCATGCTTTGTAGAACAAACAGGTTAAAGCCGACCGGCGGGGTAATTTGCGACATCTCGACCACCAGCACCAGATAGATGCCAAACCAGATCGGATCGAGACCGGCACTCTGGATCATCGGCAAGGCCACCGACGACGTCAGAACAATCATGCAGGTCGTGCGGGTTGCTGACATCAAACTGCCGCCCGATTGTCGCACTGGTCACCGAAGACGAGCCAGCAACGGCGGCCATCACCCCACAGAATATTGACGTGCAACAAACGCCCCAGCAACCAGCTTACCCATGGGGCAAGTCCCTTGAACATGTCCTCGGACAGGCGCGAACGAAACAGGATTGCCCCCATCCGGGCCCTTGTCGAGAAGTATGGCAAGACCAGACAACTGGCGAGTGTACGCGCACATGAACAGGAAGTTTTGGGCGCACATTCGGACGTCGGTGGAACAATCGCGGCCTTCCGCGAGCTGATCGACAAAGCCGTTCATGAAGACGGTGCCGAGATCATCATTCTGGGTGGTGCTGTCACAGCGGGGATGAAGCGCAAATTGCAACCGACATCGCCGGTTCCGATCCTTGATGGCCTGGATTGTGCCATTCGATATGCCGAAAAGCTTCATTCTTCCCGCGCCTGACCGGCCTTGGACAAAACATGGTAAATACATGCCCTTGGGGTTAGACTTCGCATAACCAAGTGCGGGAGAAAAGCCATGTTAAACAACACCCTTACACGAATAAAAACGTGGATTGCAGGCCTTGTTCTGTCAGCTGTGGTTATTGTCGGCCAGACGGCACATGCCGATATAACCTTACCGCCACCAGCAGAACGTGACGTCATCGAAGTCAATATTCATGGCTATGATCAGCTGGCCCACCTGTTTGATGATCTGAACTACACACTGGATCAATGGAACGCTGGCGAACGTGTTGTCCCCCGCCTTTTCCTGCAAACGATCCCGACAGTCTGGCGTGACGAACTTGCCGATCAATTGACGGTCGAAGCAAAGAAACGCACCTTCTTTCGCACACTCGGACCGCTAACCTTGCTTGCAAACGAGGAAATCGCCCTGCAACAACGCGCACTTCGCGAAGCCATCGACAATAATGACAGCGACATCATTGCCGAACTGGCCAAACAATACCGTGTTGAAACCGCCCCCGACGATCCCACCACAATTGCCGAGCTTGAAAAACGCATTGCACCGGTTCCCGCATCCCTTGCCATGGCCCAGATGGCGATTGAAAGCGGCTGGGGAACGTCGCGTTTTGCCGCCCTGGGCAATGCGTTATTTGGTCAGTGGACGTATGGCGACGACGGCATCACACCAAAAGAACAGCGCAGCCATCTTGGTGATTACAAGATCGCGGCGTTCGACACGCCGTTCGGGTCTGTTCGGGCCTATATGAAAAACCTGAATACCGGTTCGGCCTATCAGGAATTTCGAGACAAGCGTGCGAAAATGATCGCCAATGAAGAGCCGCTTTCGGGAACCGCCCTTGCAGAGACCCTGACCCGTTATTCCGAAAGGGGTGAAGAATACATCAAGGACGTTAAGGCTGTTATTCGCCAGAACAACCTTGGCCACGCAGACGATGCCGTGCTTGACGACGGCCCCTACTACTATCTGATCCCGACAGGTGACTAAGCACGACTGCGCCTTCTGCTTCACCAGAAACCAACGAACTGGTGATTTTGATTAAGCCATACTTGCGCTTATAGTCGCCGTTCCAACGCATTAACCGGAAAAACCATATGTTTGACGCCCGCCTGCGCCCGCTGATCGATATGCCCCTGAATGCAATTGCGCGCTCGCTTTCGGGCACGGGCATTACCCCCAACATGATCACAGGGTTCGGGTTCTTGCTTGGCATTCTGGCGGCAGTCTGCCTTGCGCTTACCCTTGATTACGCTGCCCTTGCGCTGATCCTTGCATCGCGTTTCATGGACGGTCTGGATGGTGCGGTTGCCCGGCACGCGGCCCCGCGATCACGCCATCCCGGTGCCAAAAGTCAGGAAAGCGACCTGGGCGGGTATTACGACATCGTATCGGATTTTCTGTTTTATTCCGGCATCATTCTGGCCTTTGCCATCGGTCGGCCGGAACACGCGTTGATGGCTGCTTTCCTGATTTTCTGTTTTGTCGGGACCGGGTCAAGTTTTCTGGCGTATGCTATCATTGCCGCCAAACAGGGCCGGAGCGACGACCAAAGCCAGGGCAAAAAAAGCTTCTATTTTCTGACCGGCATCACCGAAGGCAGCGAGACGATATTCGTTTTATGCCTGATATGTGTTTTCCCGGCCTGGTTTGACACAATTTCCGCCATTTTTGGCGCCCTTTGCCTGATGACGACCTTTGGGCGCGTCAGCCAGGCCAGACGTGACTTTGCATAAAGTCAGGACTGATAAATTTTAGTGCAATGGCAACAGCTTGAAACGCATTCGTGAAACAGCCATATCGAGCTTATCAAGTACCCCTGCCCGCCCGGACAGGAAACGTCAAAGCAAACCGTTGCCCGAAAAGCCAAGCGCCCCGACCGCTTGGGAAAAACAGCAAGGAATAGAATGCGATCATTGAAGTTTCTATGCGCTGCCCTTGTCGGGTCCTTTTTGCTGGTTGCCTGTGATCAGTCAGGCCCGATCAAAATCGGCTTCATTGCCGGCCTGTCCGGCCCGGGTGCAGATGCTGGTACTGACGCACTTGATGCGCTGAAACTCGCAGCCCAGCAAGTTAACGGCGAAGACGGCATTAACGGCCGCATGGTCGAAATCATCCCCCGTGACGATCAAAAAACGCCAGAAATTGCCCAAAGTCACGTTCGTGAATTCAAACGCCTGGGCGTTGATGCGGTTGTTGGCCCGATCATCAGCTCTATCGGTATGGCAATGCTGCCGGTGATCAATGAACTGGGTGTGGTCACGGTTTCACCCACCGTTTCTGCCGCCGACTTTGCCGGTTTTCGCGACAACCTGTTTCGCATGAACTCCACGACCCGCGAAAATGCGCGCGCCTATGCCCGACGCTATATCGCGTTGGGTCATGAACGGGTCGCTCTTGCCCTTGACGGACAAAATCAGGCATTCGCCGATAGCTGGTATCGTGAGTTCCTTCTGGAACTTGATGCCCTTGACGGGCGCGTGGTTTCAAAGGTCTGGATCAATGTCGACGATGCCACACACGCCAGCGCAGCCGCCGAATTGCTGAGAAATAATCCTGATACCATTGTCCTGATCACCAATAGCGCAGATGGCGCCCGCATGGCACAGGAAATACGCAAGCTGGCACCCGACATTCCGTTGGCGGCGGCTGAATGGGCGGGCTCGCAGGCCCTGATTGAATTGGGGGGCGAGGCGGTCGAAGGATTGGAACTGGTGCAGGCCTATGATCGCTATGACACCAATCCGCGCTTTCAGAAATTCATCAAAGACTTCAGTGATATGTTTGGCCGCCAGCCCGGCTATACCGCTGTCCTGACATATGACGCTGCCACGGTTCTGTTTGCCGCACTGCGCACCAAGCACCCGGAACAGTCACTTGCAGACGCCCTGACAAATCTGCCGCCGCAACAGGGTTTGCATCAGGAGCTGGTGTTTGATGCCTTTGGTGATGGCAATCGCAACATCTATTTCGTGGCCATTCAGGACGGAAAGTTCATCCGGGTCGACTAAAAAAGCCCTGCACAAGCAGGGCTTTTCGTATCGGCTTGGTCAGGGTCCTTGTGACCAGTCCTAGTGATCACTTTCCTCAAGGAAATGGTCGCCAAGGCCGGTATCATATTCCATGCCTTCCTTGGTCAGAACGATACTGCCCGGATAACCTTCCTTGACCAGTCCCTTGCGGGTCAGTGCGACCCAGACAGCCGGGTTGTCAAAACCGCTGGCATCGCGGGCGGCCACTGTGAATTTGCCAACATGAACATGATCGCCATGGGCGTGGGGCACACGCAGAAGCGTTGCTTCGCCGGTGGCCTCGTCAATCTTCCCGGAATTGGGGTCTTTGGCAATGACCTGTGCGAGCACAAGGGTGCGCAGCTGCAGCTTGTTGAGTTTCAGCGGATTTTTGCGAACGAATGCCATGATGAATGATACCCCGGTTTAGATGCCTAATTTGCTAGAGCCTGTTGCGATTAGCTTGTACCGCTTTTGCCAAGGGCAGTCCTCTGTCCAGCAAGGAAAGGGTCGCAGAGCGCAGCGGTGCTACGGTCAAGACCCTTGACGCTGCAGGGCTAAGGAATGTCCCGGCCCGGAGGGTTCGCCAAACGCGAACAAAAGTTATGCAAGCTAATCGTAACAGGCTCTGGGACATATCTGTTACTTGGCGCGATGATGCAAGTGCTGATTTGGGCACCATCAAAAACGGCCTAACCGCCCGCCAGCATCCGGCGCAACTTGCGATCCCGCTTAAGATGCCATTCGCGGCTCATCGCCTGCCCGAATGTGCGGAAGCGTTCGACATAAACCAGTTCCCACTGGCGCCCACGGGTGGTCTTGGCCCCCTTGCCGCTATTATGCGTCGCAAGACGGGCCTCGACATCAGTCGACCAGCCAACATAGGTCCGGGGCAAAGTGGCCTTACCCTGCCCCGGCCTGAAATCACGTTCGCGCAGCACGTAAACAAAGGTGAATGACGCCATGCTAGCACCACCCTTTGTGTTGGGCTCTTGGTGATATGTTGGATTTCGTCACAGGGCGTGTCGAAAATGCCTGTTTGCGAGAACCGGCGCGCAGCGTACTTGACGTACGTGAGCACCGGAAGCGCAGCAAATGGGTGTTTGCAGACCGTCCTGTGACGAAAGGCGACATATCAGCCCATGGTGGAGTTGAAGGCTCCGCCATCAAGCAGAACATTCTGCCCAACCATGAATTTCGCATGCTCGCTGCACATGAAGGCACAGGTCGCCCCGAAATCAAGCGGATCACCAAACCGGCCCGTGGGAAGACCCGCCTGGGTTTTGGTGCGTGCCTCTTCCAGCGAAATGCCTTCGGCCTTGGACTTGTTGGTCATCAGCGCATTGATACGGTCCGTGTCGTGCTGGCCCGGCAGAAGGTTGTTCATAATCACCCCATCCTTGGCCACCTGGCGCGAGGTCCCGGCAACAAAGCCGGTCAGACCGGCACGGGCACCGTTCGAAAGGCCCAGATGCGGGATTGGTGATTTAACCGAACCTGACGTGATATTCACAATCCGGCCCCACTGGCGCGAAATCATGCCCGGCAGAACCGCAGTCGCCAGCAGGATCGGGGTGAGCATGTTCGACTGAACGGCAGCTTCCCATTCCTTCTGGCCCCAGTCGGACCACACACCCGGGGGCGGACCACCGGCGTTGTTCACAAGAATATCCGGCGCATCGACAGCCGCCAGAACCTTGTTACGGCCTTCTTCGGTTGTGATGTCGCAGGCGACCGTTGTGACATTCACGCCATAGGTATCACGGATATATTCCGCGGTTTCAGCAAGCGGCCCTTCGGAACGCGCATTGAGCACAAGATCAACACCGGCTTCGGCCAGTTTGATCGCGCAGCCACGACCAAGCCCCTTGGATGAGGCACAAACGATGGCCTTGCGGCCCTTGATTCCAAGATCCAATGGATCCTCCCATGTTCAGGAATTCAGACAATGGCAGGAATTTAGCCCGCACGCCCCCAAGGGTCAAACGCACTTCCATAATCTGGAATTATTTCAAAACCGAATGCTCCGGAACGGGCCCTTCAGCCAAACACCGCATCATGCGCGCGGACATAGGCAATCGCCGCCTTTGAGACATCCCCCGCCGTCATGCCGGGCTTATAGATGCCCGAACCAAGGCCAAAGCCATCGCAGCCCGCCTTGGCATAGACGCTAAAATCATCCGGGCCGACGCCACCAACGGCATAAACCGGCACATCTTTTGGCAGGACAGCGCGCATTGCCTTGATGCCCTCAGCGCCGATGATGCTGGCCGGGAAAATCTTAAGCCCGTCGGCCCTGGCCTTGATCGCGGCAAAGCATTCGGTGGGCGTCAAAACACCGGGCCAGGAGCCCATACCAAGTTCCTTGGTTTTGGCGATCACCTCGATATCGCAGTTGGGCGATACGACGAATTCACCGTTCGCCGCCTTCACATTGGCAACGTCATCGGTGGTCAAAACCGTGCCCGCCCCGATCATTGCGGCATTCCCGACCGCCTCTTTCATCGCAGAAATGCTTTTAAGCGGTTCGGGGGAATTTAGCGGCACCTCGATCATCGTGATCCCGGCATCGACCAGCGCGCGCGCCATATCGGTGGCCTCATGGGGCTGCACACCGCGCAGGATCGCAATCAGGCCACGGTGATTTTTGCCAGTTGCGGCATCGGTAATCTGTTCTGCGACATAGGAGGGTGCCATGGATCAATTTTCCTTTGAGGCCGATGAGGCCGAAATAAGTGTGCCATACGCCTGACGCAGGCCCGCAAGCGTAATCGCCGCCCCGTCCTGAAGGGCGGCCTTGTGATGATGCACGGCCAAGGCCGCCTGATACAGCGATGCCAGCTTGCCCGCCCCGATCAGGGCAATATTCTCGCCCGGCTGCAGCAGACCAAGAACATCCGCGACCTCCGTACCAATTACGGTTCCCGACAAAACCGATGCCCCCGGCGGCACCGAAGCACCAGCGGGCGCAACAAGTGCCCCGGCCCGCACGCCAAACAAGCTATGCAAGAATGCCGTCGGTTGTGTGGCTGCGCGCCTTACCGCATCGGCAAAGGCACCATCGTCCCAGCCGTCATCCACCGAATGCTGCAAAATGGAGTTTTGCGACAGCAGCGCAAAGACTTCACCACTCATATAGGTGCGAAACGCCGTGATCCTGCCATCTGAAACCCGGGCCCATTTCGAATGGGTTCCGGGCAAACAGACCCACCCGGAAAATTCAGGATGTCCTGCCATAAAGCCGACCAGCTGGGTTTCCTCGCCGCGCATAACATCGGCATCGCCGCGCTGACACAGACCGGGCAGGATAAAAACCGAAATGCGAGGATCACTCACCTTTGGCGCAACCGCCCCTTGTGCCAGATCCGAAGGCCGTGCTGGCACATCGCAATAAGGCGCTTCCAGCCAGCCTTGCTTGGCCCCGGCCATGCCACAAATCACCACAGGCAGCTTTGCCGCATCCGCCGCCAGCCAATCCTCGATCAAACCGACTAAAACGTTTTCGAATGAAAGTTTCGGATCGCTGGCAATCGCATTCATGCCAAGCGGGCTTTCAACGGTACCAAGGATGTTACCGCTATCATCAAGCCCCCAAACCCGAAGATTGGACGTCCCCCAATCAACCGCGATCCATGAAAGATCCCCCATGGTCGTGCTTAAATTCTGTGAAGAAGCGTTCAACGCCCTGCCCTTTGATAATTGTTTTCCGCGACCTGTCGCGGCGTTTTATTCCTCATACAATTTGCAGCATCCCCGGTCAATCACAGAGCCCGCCTCCAAACACCATGACCGCGCAAACGCACGAAATGTCATCGTAAAAAACTATCATAAACACATAAAATAACTATTTCCCCTATCATACTTGCTGTTGGTAGGCTTCACACATTGATGGGAAACCCCATCGCATCGGATTGAACAGACCGTGTCATGTTGCGATCTTTGAGTTGAGCATTACCTACAACATGAAACCTTAACGCATATTATCTGGTTTCATCACGCCGGTTTTGGTTAAATCAATTCAGGGAGAAACGACCAAAGGGTGCCGTAAACAACGGATCGGAATTTGTTGTTTGCCAGAACGAAGTCAAGGCACCCACTGCGACGCGATACGGGTCCAGGAGCTGTTTAAAACATCTCAGCCACGACGGAGAGAGAAAAAATGGACGGAAAACATACCGCAGGGAAATGTCCGGTAATGCATGGTGGCATGACCGAGACGGGCAAATCAGTAAGCGACTGGTGGCCAAAGACGCTTAATCTCGACATTCTTCACCAGCACGACACCAAGGTGAACCCCTATGGTGAAGACTTCAACTATGCCGAAGAATTCAAGAAGCTCGACCTTGAAGCCGTCAAGACCGACATCAAAAACCTCATGACCGACAGCCAGGACTGGTGGCCGGCCGACTGGGGCCATTATGGCGGGCTGATGATCCGTATGGCATGGCACTCTGCCGGGTCGTATCGCTTGGCCGATGGCCGTGGCGGCGGCGGCAAGGGCAACCTTCGTTTCGCCCCGCTGAACTCCTGGCCTGATAACACCAACCTTGATAAGGCGCGCCGTCTTCTCTGGCCGATCAAAAAGAAATACGGCAACAAGCTTTCCTGGGCCGACCTGATCATTCTGGCCGGCACCATGGCCTATGAGTCGATGGGTCTTAAGGTCTTTGGCTTTGGCGGTGGCCGCGAAGATATCTGGCACCCGGAAAAGGACACCTATTGGGGCGCCGAACGCGAATGGCTGGCCCCATCTGACAATCGTTATGACGATGTCTCCAAGCCTGACACCATGGAAAACCCGCTGGCCGCGGTCCAGATGGGCCTGATCTATGTGAACCCGGAAGGGGTGAACGGTCAGCCCGACCCGCTCAAGACCGCCGCCCAGGTGCGTGAAACCTTTGCCCGCATGGCAATGGATGACGAAGAAACCGCTGCCCTTACGGTCGGTGGTCACACGGTTGGTAAAACACATGGCAACGGCAATGCCGACCTGCTTGAAGCCGAACCCGAAGCCGCCGATGTCCATGAACAGGGCTTTGGCTGGATGAACCACACCAAGCGTGGCATTGGCCGCGATACCGTGACCTCAGGCATCGAAGGTGCCTGGACCACCCACCCGACCAAATGGGATAACGGCTATTGCAAGCTGCTGCTGGGTTATGAGTGGGAACTCAAGAAAAGCCCGGCCGGTGCCAACCAGTGGGAACCGATCGGCATCAAGGAAGAAGACATGCCGGTTGACGTCGAAGATCCGTCGATCCGCCGTATGCCGATCATGACCGATGCCGACATGGCCATGAAGATGGACCCGACCTATCGCGCGATCATCGAGAAGTTCAATAATGACTTTGAATACTTCTCCGATTGCTTTGCGCGTGCATGGTTCAAACTGACCCACCGTGATATGGGCCCGAAGGCCTGCTATCTCGGCCCGGATGTGCCCAAAGAAGATCTGATCTGGCAGGACCCGATCCCGGCTGTTGATTACACGCTGAGCGATTCCGAGATCGCCGATCTCAAATCCAAGCTGCTGGGTCTTGGCGTTTCAGCGACCGATCTGATCAACACCGCGTGGGACAGCGCGCGCACCTTCCGCGGCTCGGACCGTCGTGGTGGTGCGAATGGCGCACGCATCCGCTTGGCCCCGCAGAAGGACTGGGAAGGCAACGAACCTGGACGTCTTGCCAAGGTCCTCAAAACCCTTGAAGACTTCCAGGCAGGCCTTGCCAAGAAAGTCTCGATCGCCGATCTCATCGTTCTGGCCGGTTCGGCTGCGGTTGAAAAGGCCGCCCATGATGCTGGCATCAACATCACCGTCCCGTTCGCACCGGGCCGCGGGGATGCGACGGACGAGATGACCGATGCGGACAGCTTCGACGTGCTCGAACCGCTCGCTGACGGCTTCCGCAACTGGTCGAAAAAGGACTATGTCGTCTCACCGGAAGAAATGCTGCTCGACCGCGCACAGCTCATGGGCCTGACTGCCCATGAAATGACCGTGCTGATCGGTGGTATGCGCGCACTTGGCACCAACCATGGCGGCACCAAGCACGGTGTCTTCACCGACCGCGAAGGTGTTCTGACGAACGACTTCTTCGTCAACCTGACCGACATGGGCAACAGCTGGAAACCGGCTGGCGACAACCTTTATGACATCGTTGATCGCAAGTCCGGCGACACCAAATTCACCGCCACCCGCGTGGATCTGGTGTTTGGTTCCAACTCGATCCTGCGCGCCTACGCAGAAGTCTACGCCCAGGACGACAACCAGGAGAAGTTCGTCAAGGACTTCGTCGCAGCGTGGGTAAAAGTCATGAACGCTGATCGTTTTGATCTGGCGTAAGAGGCTGATCGCCTGATGTGATTTGGATTGGAGCTTTTGGGCTCTGATGTGAGAACACCCCCGGTCGTTAGGTCGGGGGTGTTTTTTTTGCTCAACTATTTATTGTTGCAATTCACTTATTCCACCGCCTAAAATTGCAGACAACAACAAACACTATACAAACAGAGACTAAAATTGCCTCACCTAGAGCCTGAGCAGATCAAAGATCACATCGCAAAGAACCAGTTCCTAGCGATTACTGTTGATACGTCAATCATTGATAAGTTTGGTTGCAACCTAGAGCACAAGGTTCTCAAAGCATTAGATCAGTTTCAGCATGGAACAATAAAAGTTCTCATATCTGAAATAGTCGAGAATGAGATCAAGTCCCACATCTCCCGCGCTGCGGAGAGCACTCGCAAAGCTGTAAACAAGGCTCTTCAAGATCACGCTAAACGATGGCAGATTGATTTCGACGGCGAAAAAATAGAAAAAGAATTATCGCTGGACAGCGACGCTACAGAAGCGGCTAAGTTGCAATTCGACAAATTTCTTTCTGAAGTTAAGGGCGAAATCGTTCCAGCATCAGATTCATCTACAGATGATTTGATCACACGCTACTTTGAAAGACAGCCCCCCTTCGAAGATAATGCCAAGAAGAAAAATGAGTTTCCAGACGCATTTGCATTACTCTCTTTGGAAAGAGCAGCCAAACACGGCAAAAACCTCATACTCTGTGTTTCATCCGATCAAGGTTGGCAAAAGTTTGCCGATAATTCCGACTTTTTGGTCTGTATTGATGACTTAGAACTAGCACTTTCCTACTTTAATGATTCAGGCAGAAAAACCGCTGACCATGTTATCGCGCTATGGCAGGAGGGGAATGCTAAAGATCTTGAAGAGTCCATACAGAGAGAATTCGAGCACCAACTGGAAAGCCTTTATTTTCTGGCTGATGGCAGCGCGCCCGTCGAGTTCGAAGGGAATTCAGAAGGTGCAACACTGGAGACATTTTCAATTATGGACGGTGTTGCTCCCATTGTTATCGAATCAACAGAAGATGAGGTTGTTTTTACGATTGCGGTGGATGCTACTGTTAGGTTCTTTGCATCATTTGATTTTTACGTGACCGACAGCTTCGACAGAGATGAGGTTCATTTAAGTTCGCAAGCTTACGATACAGAACAAAACATCACCGCAGGATTGGTTTTAACTGTCCAAAGAGAAACAGATGAAATCCCCGAGCCGGAGGTCTTAGACGTTAAGGTCTACATTGACGTTTCGGAGATATACTTCGGTCACATTGAGCCATTCCCCCCCGAAGACCCTACGCACGAAAAATACTAGCAACCGAGAAAAGATGCTTCCCGCTTAAATATAATACTTGAACGGCTGAGGTGCGCCTTCGATATTTGGTGCAGCAGTTAGAATTTCTCCAATTGCATCCGCAAATTTAAGGGTTACGGGAACCCCATCTGAAAATGAACACCCGTTAAAATTGACCTTTGTCAGGGCGAGTATATCGGAAACGACTTGGTGTAAGTCACCATCGCCCCAATCAATATTTACAGCTAAGGGATTTGGCACCTCAAAGCCCGGGTAAGTATTAAACCTCGCGACGTATCCCTTTGTCCAAAGATAAGCCATTCGCTTATGGACCTGATAATACGTACCTCTGATTGGTGGTTGTTTTGCTAAGCGATAAAGCTTTAGTTCATCGGTAGGGCGTATTCGAATGCCTATAATTTTTGTCTCATCTGTCTTGGCATCGTTAAATCCCAGCCACTCCTCCTTGTCGAAACGAGTACGACCATGAATGAATATTTCCTGTGGTGGTTCACCATGGATGCGCTTGTAAGCTTGGATAACTAATTTCATCAGCTCAGAAGCTTTTGCCCGCGGCAAATGGAACTGCCTAAGTTCTTTGGAATACCAAGGACCAACTGCACCTCTGAAAACCAACCCATCTCCAGAACGCAAAAATAGTTGAGCACCACAACAAGCATTTCCTGAGGCTGGGTCCGAAGAGTCTTTCTTAAATACGATACCGACGTAACAAACGCCTGGACGTATATCACGTATTCTCCATGGAGGACCTGCCGATTTAAAATAGGTTGTCGTGCAAAGATTCCATGCCAAGGTTGCTGGGTCTTGAATTGTTCGCTTCTCCATCGCGGTTTCAGGCCAAGTAGCCTGATCAAGTGTTGTCTCCTTAATAATTTGCACAACAGCTTTATTGAGTAATCTTGCTTTAAGCTGATTATGAAAATTCAAATCATATAACTGAAGTTGTGCCTGCTGGTTGTCTTCTTCAAACATTGAGGGCTCAGCTAAAAACTCTCTAGCGTCCTTATTTTTCATCTGCGCTGAACCAGCTTTACGTTCTGAGATCGGCGGCGCTTTCTGTGGTCTTCCCCATAAAAACACCTCACCCGGAATAATAACGAACCAAAGGTCTGGAGTGATATCTGCTTCATCGTTCAAATGGTCCGATATCGCGTCAGAAAATATATCGACGGTTTTCTTGATCGACTCATGACGATTCCGAATACGGATGGTGTCCTGTATTTTGGTATTCGAAACACGTAACTCAGCTAACGGCTTCTCAGGCCATTTCATTCCAAATGCGGCTTGAAAGCCCGGAAAAGCAGAATGATGGGCAACACCTTCCTTGTATGGAGCGATATATCCCTGAACCGATGTCCGCCACTTTGCAAACAACTCAATTCCCTTATCTGTTCCGATAACCCCGTACTTCAGGACTCCACCTGAAACTGGTGAAGCCAATGGGCCGTATAGAAACAACCCGTCTTTTGGATGCTCCTCGCACTGGCCGTGAGCAAATTCAAGTTGAGTTTCAGGAACAAATTTCAGGTTTCGCTCCGTCATATTTCTTCCTCTTCGTCTTCACGCAATATGAAGGCAGGGTCGCTCATACGGAGGTACGTTTCCATTCTCTCATTCTCTTCCTCACTACTATCACTTGTATCCTGTGAGACGGGATCTGATTGAATGCAAACATCAGTCGACAAGGTTAATGGACGGCAGCAGAGGCGAATAGATTGTGTCTCTGATACCTGCAATTCGATGTATTCGTTTTCCTGAGCTAGCCATGCAGCGAACCCCATGATCAGCCCTCGCCATTTTTCATTGAACCACATACTAGTCAATGAGCGTCGAACTGAGTTCATACGTGTCTTATTTTCAAGTGGGTTCTCTGAATCCTCCGAAATTATAACGCGAGGCTGCAGCACGATGACAGACAGGTCTCCCAGAAATACTCTCCCAGTAAATCCCAGGTGCCAATAATATCTTGGAACCTCTTTTCCGTTGCCATCTTGTTTCTTGCCGCGCGTGCCTGAAACTGCACGGCGCCGGGCCTTTCCATTGAAATCTAAGTATCTTAATTGTCCGTCCTCAGGCACTCCCTTAGGGAACCACCATGCCATTTTCTGGTTTGCCATTTCGTAGGGAGATAATCCCCGGCCTTCTAGGGCTATATCCCATGCTTGTCGGACAATAGAAGCGATTTTATTTTTGGCATCACGTTGTTTTATTTGTGAGAATCCATGTGTCTCACCAATTAAAAAATCCTCAGTAGCAAGAGAGTAACGGTGCTTTATGGGTATTGTCTCCCCTAGCACAGATTGAAACTCTTCAGACTCTGCAAAACATGCCAACAAGCGCCCGTGATCAATGCACGGCAAACTACATGATGCAGCAATTGAGCGTGGCTCTGACGATTTAATCGGTTTCATTATCTCATAGAAATGCAGCATGGGAGGCAAGTCTTCAATCTCAAGCCAATTCGATTGAAGCAGCTCGTCGCCACCTACCAATGATCTTGCGTGGTACTTATGTACTTGACGCCAAGACTGAATTGCGAACTCTTCCATGTTCTCTTCTCGAGGCACGTGATCTCTTTCAAATACCTCAACCAGACTATCGAACCCATCCGCCCAATTTGCGGAGCAGTCGATACCGTTCAATCTCAAAAAGTCTATTGAGAAATCGCTAAAACTAGTCGCATCTATCCGGACAGGTATGATGAAGTATTCATCCTCAATTTGTTTTTTGAGGATGTTCGCAAGCGCTACTTCTTTTGCAATCCCATCCCTCAAGTGCCCATGTTCATCGAAAGCATTTGCAGAGATCACGACAACAAATTTGACAGTTCGTGTGCGTAACACCGCCTCTATATCTTTCCAGAAGTCCTCCCCACCAATCAACTTCTGCTGATCACACCATACTTCATACCCGGCCATCGTCAGCCTAGACCCGAGCCAAGTAGCAAAAATGTTATCCCCAGGCGTTGCATGACTGATAAAGACGAGATCACGTTTGGTGGCCTGAGCGCGTTCAGCGTTATTATTCTTTTCCACCTAACACTCTCTTACATATTTCAAGACACTTATCTGCGCTAATTAACAGCACCAACACTCTACTCTAAGGTGCATCCACAATACCAACTCTTCGTTAAGCCTATATTCTGTTCACGTATCTACCAACATCAACTTTCAACTTTTGCGTGCCCTTATCACAACGCACATAACCAAAGATGAATGGCCATACTCTTCACATGCACTAGCCCGTTCTCATTTTAGTTTTGCTTGCTTATGATGTTGAGGGTACAGCGCAGCCTAGTTTAATCTCTCGACTGGGAGATGGGTTTTCATAGGAAAAACATAAGCAGTTAGCCCTATAAGCCCGCGTAGAACTATTCCGAACCGCGCTAAAATTATATCATCAGCGAAGGATCTGAACTTTTAAGGAAAAGATCGGTTGCCCTATATCCGAGATCACTGGCAAGGAAAGCACGCGCTACTATTCGCGCTGGCCGTCAACCTGATCCTGATCCGTGCCCTGATCCTGTTTGCCGATCGCTTTACGCTCCCGCCCTATATCCCTGATCGCATCCCCGCCCTGATCGCGACGGTTGCGTTTATCCTTCTTTTTCATGGTGTTGTTTTTGCCTGGCAAGTGGTCGGCGTGCTGCGCGCCACCCGCCATCAGGTGAGCATTCTTGCCAATATCTGGACCGTTGTGACCTATGGGGTGATCGGGCTTTCTCTGGTCTTTACCGTACTCAGCATCGCGGCCTCTTTCCGCGCCCTCGCCCCGGAGCGGTTTATCCCGGTCAACCTGACCGAGCTTGAAGATGCCCGCGCCAGCCAGTATGCGCTCACACTCAGTCCCGACAACCCCCGCATTCACATTACCGGCACTTTTGCGCTGGGTATGGCGCAGCGGTTGGCGGCCTTGCTTGATCAAAATCCGGGTGTGACCGGAATCGTTTTGCACAGTGACGGCGGGCATGTCTATGAAGGGCGCGGTGTCGGCTTCCTGATCCGGGATCGGGGCTTGGACACCTATGTGTTTAAGGCCTGCAGCTCCGCCTGTACGACCGCCTTTATGGGTGGTGCCAAGCGTTACCTCGGCCCCGATGCCCGGCTGGGCTTTCATCAATACAAGATCGATCTGGATTACCCCGTCCCGCTGTATGACATCAAGGGCCAGCAGGAAAAGGAAATCACCTTCTATCGCAGCCAGGGCATTGCCGAGAGCTTCCTTGAACAGGTCTTCCTCACCCCGCATACCGGAATCTGGTTCCCGGAGGTGGAGGAGCTGATCGAGGCTGGAGTTGTCGATGGGGTGATTGAGGAGTGAGCATGCCGGACCAGCGCAGTCTGCGCGCGGTCTCGAACTTTGGCTTAAAATTGCTAACTTTTCCGAAGCCCGCCTCAACTGTCCGTCCGTTGCAGGATGAAGACGGGGTCAACCTTGCGCTTGCCCAGCTCTCGGGCATGCTCAGGGGCATGCACAACCAAAATGTCGGCCCCTGATACGCATAGGAAACGTTGTCGAAAGGTGGACTGAGCAAGTTTGAGTTTGCAACCGAACGACCGGATGTGAAGCACTGGACGCCACAATCAACCTGCTAACGCTAGAAGTGACCGCAGTTTGATTTGGCAAGAGTGAACTTCATGATCCCCCCTACAGCACTCCGTTCTGCCGGTAATGCGGTGTCGGGAACGCCCCCGGATGATGCCGGCATGCGAACCATACAGCGCCGAAGAAAACGTATTCTTCGGCTTGGTGTTGTGGTTCTTCTGGTACTCGTCGCCGGATCTCGGTCCTTGACCGATCGGCAGAGCGCGCTTCACGACATGATCGAAGCCGTTGGGCTATTTGCGATTTACGTATGCATCTTCGGACGTGGCTGGTGCTCCCTTTATATCGGCGGGCGCAAGAACACAGAGCTTGTCACCACCGGGCCTTATTCAAGCTGCCGTAATCCACTTTATCTTTTCAGCATAATCGGGGCGTTTGGTGTCGGAGCCCAGACCGGCAGCATCGTGCTCGCCAGTTTGTTTGCGGGCGTGTGCTGGATGGTGTTTCGCAATGTGGTCTTGCAAGAAGAAGTGCTGTTATCAGAACGTTTTGGCAAGGCATTCCGCCGCTATACCAATATTGTGCCGCGTTTTCGGCCGACGTGGTTTCGCTGGCAGGATGAAGAAACACTGCTGTGCAAGCCGTCACTGTTTTTGACCACGACGCGCGATGCGATGTGGTTTCTGGCTGCTGGACCGGTATTGGAAGGCATCAAAGTGATGCAGGAAAAGGGATGGCTGATACCTGTGATCTATCTGCCCTAAGTGCCAAACCTAGATAGGGTGTCCCGGTTTAGCCCGAAGCGGTTGAGCGGCTGCCCGAAGCGGTTGAGCGGCTGAAAGACAGCTTGTCCTTTATCCCGCGCGACGATGTTGCGATCTGCCCCACCCCCAGCAATAGCAGGCCTTTTGCCTGCTGACCCGATATTTGCTCAGACGTGGACGCGCATAAGCCCATCCACACAGGGCCGTCTGAATGAAGCACCGGCCCTTTCCATTGGTTTTAGGCCTACCGGGCTGCCGTCACAAATGTTCGATCGCAAGAACGATGATGACGAAAGCCCCCGAACGACACAACATAATAGCGGAGTAGAAATTGATATGAAACCGACCGAAAATCCCCAAGGGAACCTCGCAATAGGACGCCGCAGCTTTCTAAGTGGTGCGACGGCTCTTGGTGTTGGTGCCGGATTGGCTGCACACGCCAATGCCGCCGACACCACTGTGGCAGAAAAATCGACCATTGCCTTGCGAGACCACGACCTGCCCTTTATCGCCACCGAAGAGACCTATACCACCGACGAACTGATCGCGCTGAATGCGATTAACGATGATCACGTGGAGTACCTCAGGGAAACCGGTCTTGCCGAACTTGGCCCCGGCCGCATCGGTGACATGGATCAGGCAGGGATCAATGTTCAGATCCTTTCGGCACATACACCCGGCGTGCAGGATCTCGCTGGTCAGGAAGGCATCGATTTTGCCTATCGCCTCAACAAGATGATTGCCACCGGCCCGATGGTCACCTATCCGGGGCGGTTCCAGGCCTATGCAACCCTTCCGCTACAGGACCCGGAGGCATCAGCCGACGAACTGGAACGCGCCGTTCGCGAAGATGGCTTTGTCGGCGCCATGACCAATGGCTTTATTGGCAAAAAGTTTCTCGACCATCCCGATTTTGAACCCCTTCTGGCGCGGGCCGAGGCACTTGATGTCCCGATATACCTGCATCCGGGCTTCCCGCCCAAGGAAGTCTTCGACATTTACTACCGCATCATGCGGCCAGGATATAACGACGAATATCAGGACTACATTCTCAGCGGTTCCGGATATGGTTGGCACCAGGAGGTGCTTACGCAATGTCTTCGACTGATCATGACAGGAACGTTCGACAGATTCCCCAAACTGCAAATGATCATCGGCCATATGGGAGAAGGCCTTCCGTTCTTCTTTGAGCGTATCGTGGAAGATTTGGGCGATGTGACCGAAGGCTCCCTGAACAAGCCCATCGGCCAGTACTTCAGTGACAATTTCTGGTACACAACCAGCGCATTTTTCCAGGATGAACTGCTTCATCTTTTGTTGAAATACATCAGTGTGGATCGTGTGATGTTTGGAACTGATTATCCGTTCGCAGACATGAAGCAGGGAACCGACTGGTTTCGGGCAGTGGATCTGCCCCGTGAAGCCAAGGAAAAAATTGCGTTCCGGAATGCGCAAAAACTGTTCGGCATAAAGGTCTGATACCTCTCCCAAACCCACAAGCCTTTACAAACAACGAGTTGTATGAGGCCTGAAACAAACAAGGCTACAGCAAAGACAAACACCCCGCTCGGGTTCGCCTGGCGGGGTGTTTTGATTTAGGGCGTTGTTATATCGCGCAAAGAAGCGATTTATACCAGAAGTGGTTGCGGGGGCAGGATTAGTCTCCGCCAGCTCCAGCCTTAGGCCTTCGGTTCGACGTGAGCTTGTAGCCCTTGCGCAGTCTGCGCGCGGCATCGCCGTGCTCGACCTTCAGACTAAAAACGTGCCACTGGCACGTTTTCTATACATCTTCAGCCTTCAAGTTATGAGCACAGGCTCAGAACACAGGAGGATCGAAGGTTCGAATGCTGACCCAA
>Ga0114899_1000067_pt1 | contig 121885 bp, 117 predicted proteins | sample MalvireepMed_215_FD_83497 | JGI IMG/M metagenome (GOLD analysis project Ga0114899, IMG submission 83497) | Marine viral communities from the Global Malaspina Expedition - Malaspina viral metaG DeepMed_215 | ecosystem: Environmental > Aquatic > Marine > Oceanic | place: Mediterranean Sea...
CGGCGTAGGTGGCGGCGTCGGCGGCGTAGGCGGCTGCGGTGGTGGCGGCGATCTTCATATCACGGGCCGGATATTTGCGGGCGGCCCATGATATGAAGACCGCTCGCCACACCGACAGAATCAAGCCCTGTGCCTGAGCCGCCGGAAGCCGATCTTCGGAGATGCCGACAACCGAAAATACCAGAGGAAAAACCCGCAAGGCGCTGCGCACCGCGATGAGCTGCGCCCAGTCCGCCGGCTTGTCTTGCAGCCAGGCTTCAAGCTCTTTCGGACTGTCAATCTGGAGCGCGCTCGCCACCATAGAACCTCCCCCTCATTGGAGAGTACACGCCAAAGCTGCGAGGGGCGCAACAAGAATGTGCGGATTGGTGGAGGCAGAGGGGGTATTGGCCGGGATGCCAGTCCTTGGAGGAGCCCCCATTCTCCGTCATGCCGGACCCCCGATCCGGCATCCAGCAGCGCCACGTCTGTGGCGCAAAAAACTCTCGCACGACGCGGACGCGTCGTGGCTGGATTCCTGAAGCGACGACGGCGCTTCGCTTGTCTTGCTCGGAAGCCGGAATGACGGGTGGTGATGGGCCAGAGTGAGATAACGAGAGGCGGGCAACAAAAAACCCGGCGTGGTGGCCGGGTTCTAGTTACGGGCATTCCCCCTCACTTGCGATTTCTAACGTTTAGCCGGCCCGGGGGCCGGCTAATTCGTTGAAATCGCTTTCTCCCCCACCAAGGGGGAGAGGGATTGATCAGCTATCTAAAAAGCTTCGCAGCTTCCGCGACCGGCTCGGGTGCTTGAGCTTTCTCAGCGCCTTGGCTTCGATCTGGCGGATACGTTCGCGGGTGACCGAGAACTGCTGGCCGACTTCTTCGAGCGTGTGGTCGGTGTTCATGCCGATGCCGAAGCGCATGCGCAGAACGCGTTCCTCGCGCGGGGTCAGCGAGGCCAGCACGCGGGTGGTGGTTTCGCGCAGGTTGGCCTGGATCGCCGCATCGATCGGCAGGATGGCGTTCTTGTCCTCGATGAAATCACCCAGATGCGAATCTTCCTCGTCGCCGACCGGCGTTTCGAGGCTGATCGGCTCCTTGGCGATCTTCAGCACCTTGCGCACCTTTTCGAGCGGCATGGCGAGCTTTTCGGCCAGTTCTTCCGGCGTCGGTTCGCGGCCGATCTCGTGCAGCATCTGGCGCGAGGTACGGACGATCTTGTTGATCGTCTCGATCATGTGCACCGGAATACGGATGGTCCGCGCCTGGTCGGCGATCGAGCGGGTGATCGCCTGCCGGATCCACCAGGTGGCGTAGGTCGAGAACTTGTAGCCGCGGCGGTATTCGAACTTGTCGACCGCCTTCATCAACCCGATATTGCCTTCCTGGATCAGATCGAGGAACTGCAGGCCACGGTTGGTGTATTTCTTGGCGATCGAGATCACCAGGCGAAGGTTGGCCTCGACCATTTCCTTCTTGGCGATGCGCGCCTCGCGCTCACCCTTCTGCACCATCTGCACGATGCGGCGGAATTCGGAGATCGAGATGCCGGTCTCCGTTGCCAGGAACTGGATCTCGGCGCGGATCTCGCGGATGTTGTCGAGTTCCGACTTGGCAAAGTCCTTCCAGCCCTTGGCCGACAGGTTGGCGATCGACTTGAGCCAGTTCGGATCCAGCTCGGCACCGGAATACTGCGTCAGGAAGTCGTCGCGCTTCACGCCATAGCTTTCGGCCAGCCTGAGCAGACGGCCTTCGTTCTGCACCAGACGCTTGTTGATGTCGTAGAGCTGCTCGACAAGGCTGTCGATGCGGTTCTGGTTCAGCGAAAGCGACTTCACCGCGGTGATCAGCGCGTCTTTCAGTTCCTTGTAGCGGCGCTCCTGCGCCGGCGACAGCGTGCCGGTGGCGGCAAGACGGGCCTCGACCTGCTGATCCTGAAGCTTGCGCAACTTCTTGTAGGTCTCGGCGATGGTGTCGAGCGTTTCCATCACCTGCGGACGAAGTTCGGCTTCCATGGCGGCGAGCGAGAGATTGTTCTCGTCGTCGTCATCATCCTCTTCTTCTTCATACTGGCCTTCACCACCGACATTGGTGACGTCGTCGGCCTTGGCCTTCTCGGCGCGGACCTTTTCCTTTTCCTCGGCCACCTTGCGGTCGGCCTCGATCTTTTCCGGGCTCTGGAACTGCGGCGCAGCCTTGGCCTCGGGGCCGGAATAGGTGGTCTCCAGATCGATGATCTCGCGCAGCAGCGTCGCGCCCTCGTTGAGCTCCTCGCGCCAGATGATGATCGCCTGGAAAGTCAGCGGGCTTTCGCACAGGCCCGCGATCATGGTCTCGCGGCCAGCCTCGATGCGCTTGGCGATGGCAATTTCGCCTTCGCGCGACAGAAGTTCCACCGAGCCCATTTCGCGCAGATACATCCGCACCGGATCATCGGTCCGGTCGGTCGGCTCTTTCTTCTTGGTGGTGGTGACGGCCGAGCCCGAGGCGGTGGCGACTTCGCCGCCTTCGCTTTCGGATTCCGAATCGTCGTCGGCTTCCTTGTCCTCGCCGGCCTCGTCTTCCTCGACCACATTGATGCCCATATCCGAGAGCATCGACAGGATGTCCTCGATCTGCTCCGAGGTCACCTCTTCCGAGGGCAGCACGGCATTGAGCTCGTCCATGGTCACATAACCTCGTTTTTTCGAGGTTTTGATCATTTTCTTGACGGCATCATCCGACAGGTCGAGCAACGGCCCGTCAGGCGTGGTGCCTTCGCGCTCGGCCTCGGTGTCGTCTGCTGCTTCTTTTACCTTGCTTGCCATGGGCAGTCACTTTCCCCGGATTTCATTCGGTTGATATCAGCTGCGCCAGTTCCTTGGCGCCTGCCGTCCGCCGATACGGTGGACGGATGTAGCGAATCATCCGGATTGTTTTGGCGTACGCATGCTTAATTCCCGATTAACCATGCCGAACATTCAACTCTGCGCTCGTCTGCCATGCGGTCAGTTCACCCCCGGAAGACGCGACCTCGTCGCAAACCCGTCGAGCTGAATGATCCCGCACGTTTTTCATCACACAGGTGATTCCCACAAAAAACCTATCCGTCAAGGCTTTACGGGCAAAAAGCGCTCTGATTCGGTGATTTGCGCGCAAATGCCTGCATTATTGGTTTCATCGCTAGATCACCCTATTTAGGTGGCGCTTTGGATTCCACAAGTGCGACACATTGGAATTGCGCAGGGGAATCGCTCAGGTCCTGGCCACGCCTCAGCTGCCGCGGACGCCCTTGATCCGGCCGGACAGAACGCCGAAACCGTCGATGATGGCTTCCTGGTTTTCGAGCCGGGCAATCTCGAGCTGCACCTGCTGCAGTGTCGCGATGATGGCGTAGCTTTGTTCGGCGTCCTCGCATTCGATGATGTCGCGCTCGAGCTCGGCCTTCTGCCACTTGAGGTCCCGGGTCCGCTTGTGCAACGCCAGCGCCTGGCTGTAGCCCTCGCGCGCGTCTTCCGCAGCCGCCTCGACGGTGGCCGTCCAGATCCGCGCATTGCGGATCTGCGCCTCGAGCCGGGCGATGAACGCCCCCTGCCCGTCGGCTTCCAGCGCCGCATAAAGCCGCTCACGGTCAAACCGACCGCCCACCGAGGCCGCATCGAGCATCACCTGCCAGACCCGCATCAGCCCCTTGTCGTCAAATTCCAGCGCCGCCAGTTCGTCGAACTCGTCATGCAGCATCTGCGGATGATTGGCGACCGTCATCACCAGCACGGTCTCGCGCAGCGACGGCATGGCCCCGTGTCCGCGCACCAGTCCCGACTGGGTCAGCCGCTCGGAGACCGTCATGCGCGCCGGGTTGCCCCCGCCGCCGCGCCCCTCGCCCGGCCGTCCGCCGCGCCCGCCACCACGCTCAAAGCCGCCACGGCCAAAGGAGCCGCCGCCTGACTTGCCCTGCTCGCGGTTGCCATAACGCGGGGCCCCGCCGAAGAACGTCTGCATGCGGTCGCGCATGTCCTGCTGGTAGTGCCGGCGCAGGCTTTCGTCGGCGATCAGCGAGGTCGCCTGCCTGAGCTTGACCTCGAGTTCGGCGCGGCTTTCCGGCGTCTCGAACACGCCACTGCCCGCCTCGCGCGACCACACCACATCGGCCAGCGGACGCGCCGAGGCAATGACCTGGTCGAACGGCGCCCGCCCGTCATGGCGCACCAGATCATCGGGATCCTTGCCCGCCGGCAACACGGCAATTCTGAGCGAGCGCCCGGGCCCGATATGCGGCAGCGCCAGATCGACGGTGCGGTGGGCTGCGCGCTGCCCGGCCTCGTCGCCGTCAAAGCACAGCACCGGCTGCGGCGTCACCCGCCACAGGAGTTTCAGCTGATTTTCACCAAGTGCCGTGCCGAGCGGTGCGACCGCATTGTCGATGCCCGCCTGTGCCAGCGCGATCACGTCCATGTAGCCCTCGACCACGATCAGCGTGCCATCCTGGCCGCAGGCGCGCCGGGCCCGGGCGAAATTGTAAAGCACGTTGCCCTTGTGGAAGAGCTCGGTCTCGTTGGAATTGAGATACTTGGCCGGTGCGCCCGGCTGCAGCGCCCTGCCGCCAAAGGCAATCACCCGTTCACGCGCCGACAGGATCGGGAACATGATGCGGTCGCGGAAGCGGTCATAGGAGACGGCAATCTCGGGACCGTGCACCACAAGGCCGCAGGCCTCGATCTGCTCCTTGTCGACGCCGCGCGACGCGAGATGTTCCTTCAGCGCACTGCGGTTGTCATTGCTGTAGCCAAGCCGGAAGGCGGCGATGGTCCGGCCCGACAACCCGCGGTCACGCAGGTAAGCCCGCGCCTTGGCCCCCTGCGGTCCCTGCAGCTCGGCCTCGAAATAGGACGCCGCCATTTCCATAACGTCCTCGAGCGTCGCCCGCTGGCGTTCGCGTTGGGCCGCTTGCGGATCCGGCGCCGGCAGCGCGATTCCCGCCATGTCGGCGACCCGCTCCACCGCTTCGGGAAAATTCAGGTTTTCCAGCTCGGTGAGAAACTTGAAATGGTCGCCCGACACGCCGCAGCCGAAACAGTGGTAGCGGCCCTTGCGGTCCTCGCAGTGAAACGAGGGCGACTTTTCGCCATGAAACGGACAACAGGCCCACCAGTCGCCGCGCGAAGTGTTGGTTTTCTTCCTGTCCCAGGTCACATGCCGGCCAATCACGTCCGAGATCGGAACGCGCTCGCGAATGTCATCAAGAAAGGACGGTGAAAACCGCAAGATCGGCACGCCTCCGGCGCAGGCAAGGGTCGGGTTGAAGATGAGGTCTATATAGGCATGAGAGGTGGCGCTGGCAAAGCCCCTGGCGCCTCACTCCCCGTTATGCACACTGGCAATCACCGCCTGGCCGGCGGACCGGCCTCACCGGCCACGGAAACGGAAACGGAAACGGAAACGGACGATGATTCAAGTTTTACGGACATCCTGCGGCTAAATTTAATAAACTGCCGTTACTTATCACCCAACAGCATTGGACCCGAGATCCGCGGTCATGAAGCCCGCCGGCCATTGCACGCCGCCAGCAACGGCATGTCCCCCGCGTATACCCACATGGGTTCGAACCACGGCCGGAAGGGCGAGGCGATCCCGGAGGCAGCGTCCATGGATAAGAAAGCAGCTCGCTACGGCATCGGCATCAACTCGCTGAGTTTCAGGTTGACGGCGATCTACGTTGTGCTGGTCGCCATATGCCTCGGATTTGTCACCAAGCCATTCCTTGCCGAACACAGCGCTTCAGACACCGCGTTGCACCTTTCCTATGCCCTGGTCGGACTTTTCCTGACCGCGGGCTTGATGACACTGATGAGCCGCAAGCTGACCCGGCCTATCCGCAAGCTGACCGAGGTCGCCCGAACCATTGCTGACGGAGACCTCGATGTCGAGGTGCCTGTCGACTGCTCCTGTGAAATCGGCGCCCTGAGCGCAAGCATGAGCACCATGGTCACCAGGCTGCGCAGTTCGACCGCTAAAATCCGTGATCTCGCCAACAAGGATGCCGTCACCGGCCTGCCCAACCGGCGCAGCTTCCAGGCTCTGCTTGAGCAGCAGCTCGAAATCGGCGCCGACGGATCAGTGTTCTTCATCGACATCTTCGAGCTCCGCAGGGTCAATGACCATTTCGGCCACGAGACCTCCGACCAGCTGCTCAGGAACATTGTCCGGCTGCTCGTCGAAGCGTCGCCCTGCCACAACCACGACGACGAACAGGAGCGGTCCGGGCGCCAAACCGGATCCGCCGCTCCCGTGCTGGCCCGCTTTGGCGGCACGGAACTGGTACTGTTCGCCCCCGGTCTCACCGAGCCTTCGCGGATCGAGGCGCTGGCTGACTGGCTGCATGATGCGCTGGGCAGCGCCGTCGAGGCCACCGGCCGCCAGTTTCATCCGCAAATCGCCATTGGCGTGGCGCGTTACCCCGACGATTCAGGCTCGACAATCAAGATCATCCAGTATGCGGCGCTTGCCTGCAACGCAGCCATGGACATCGGAAACGCCAGAAAGACCGTCCTGTTTCACCCGCGGCTGCTCGAAGCCATCGAGACCCGCGACGCGATGGAACGCGACCTGCGCACGGCCATCGCCGAACACCAGTTCGAGGTCTACTACCAGCCCAAGGTCAGCGCCAACACCTGGTCACTGACCGGGGTCGAGGCACTGGTTCGGCTCAATCACCCGACCCGCGGGGTTGTCGGGCCGGCCGAATTCATACCGATTGCCGAAATGACCGGCCTCATCTCCGAGATCGGACTGATCGTCCTCGACGAGGCCATTTCCCAATGCGCGGCCTGGGCCCGTACGGGTCAGATGATAGAGGTGTCGATCAACGTGTCGCTCGAGCAATGCAAGAATGCAGCGTTCTCCGATCTCGCCATCGAACTCATCAGGAAGCATGATTGCCCGGCCCAACTGATCACCATCGAGATCACCGAAACCGTCGCCAACACCAACATTTCCGCTGTCTGCAGTCACTTTGCAGCCTTGCGGGCCGCCGGCGTGCGCATTGCCATCGATGATTTCGGCACAGGTTATTCAAACCTCGCCCATGTCCACGACCTGAAATTCGACATTCTCAAGGTTGACCGCGCATTCGTCGCCGGCATCGAGAATGAGGGCCCTTCCCGGGAAGTCTCGCGAGCCATCATTCAGCTCGGCAAGAACCTTGGGTGCCGCGTCGTCGTGGAAGGCACGGAAACGCCGGGCCAGGTGGCCGCGGCCGCCTTGCTTGGATGCGACGAGATACAGGGATTTTACTTCTCGAAGCCGATGAAACGCGGCGATTTCGAAGCCTGGAACCGGCTCCGGAAACAAAATCCGGCGCGGGGGCCGCTGGACGCCTTCATCACGGCGGGACCGAGCCACAAGGCAAGCCGTGCCCGCATTGCCTGAGCTGGCAACACGCTTGCCGCCGGCCCAGGATCAGACCGGCGGAACCACGCTCAGGCCCGGACCGGCAAGGCCTATTTGAAAAGGCCCAGGCGAATGGCGTAGACCACGGCCTGAGTGCGGTTGGAGCATCCAAGTTTCTTGGTTGCAATCGTGGCATAATGATTGACGGTGTGCTCGGAAAGGCCCGTGAGCCTGGCGATTTCCGGACTGGTCTTGCCCTCGGCAGTCCATTTGAGAATTTCGATCTCACGCGCATTGAGAACGGATTTCGCCGCGTCATCGGCGGAGCTGATGATCGAAATCTGTTCGATCAGCATGGTGGCGAACATCGACAGCGTCGACAGTTCCTCCACCGACAAGGTCTCGCGGTCTCCCACGAAGGACACCGCATGGCGCAGGCCATGGTTGTCGTGAACCGGAAAATAGGCGCCGATCGTCAACCCGAAGCGCCCGAACAGCTCCGCCGCTATTGCCTGTTCGTCATCGGGACGGGCATCGTTGATCGCATCAACCTGGAACACCAATGGTGTGATCTGCTTGCGCAGCTGCTCGAGAATCGGGCTGTTGCGGGCAAGGCCCAACCGGTCGTACTCGGCGATCAGTTCCGGCGGCCAGCTCGAAATCGTAGCCATGCGGGAAAGCGAGTTGTCCTCGCTCGCCTCGGCGATCGGCAACGTAATGACCGAGAAATAGCGAAACCCGTAGGTCAGACACGTTTTGCGCAGCACCTGCATGGCATCAAAAATCGTGCGGACCTTGCCAATCAGCTCAAACGGCTCGGACTGGTGGGCAGGGTTTGGAGTAAAAGTCACGTGTCAATCACCTGTAAAAACGATGGAACGCACCAATTCGTTGAATTCGTGGCAATAGCCGATCAGCTCGCCGCCATTGTCGGCCCGGTACCGGCCGGCCACGGCGATCATCTTGTAGCCTCCCGTGCTGCTCTTGACCCGCAAGACAAACCGGAAGCTTTTGCGTTCGGAGGTTGCAGTCGAGACCACTTGCTCGACCAGCTCAGCGTCCTCGGGGTGATACATGGCAAGAATATGGCTCAGGCTCACCGGGTCTTCCGATTTCTCCATGCCGTGGATGCGCGAAGCGTCCTCTGACCAGAACACATGCCCGGTTTCGATCTCCAGTCTCCAGGTCCCCAGGGGGCACATTGACCCAAGAAGATCAACGACTTCGTCACTGGACACACCGACATGATCCTGTCTCTGCGTCGGAAAATGCCGCTCAACGTGATCAAAATGGAGCTGCGAGGTGGTCTTCAGCGTCATTGCTTTTCCTTTGGATGGTGCGAACCGGCTGGTCCGGGCGAATCATGCATTGGCCAATATAGCACCGGCTAATGTCGAGATGCGCCGGGCGGACGCGGATGTCCATCACGCATGAATGAGGCGCGGCAAAACACCGCCGCACCTCATACCATTCGATATGCATGGATCTGGCGCCTGTGCCCAGGTGCCTACTGCAACATGCCCTTGACCATGCCGCAGGCCTTGGAAAAGTCCATCTGGCCGGGATAGCGCTCCTTGAGCACATTCATGCACTTGCCCATGTCGCGCAGGCCCGAGGCACCGGTTTCCGACACCACCGACTTGCACAATTCGCGCACTTCTTCCTCCGGCAGCTGCTGCGGCAGGAACTGGCGGATGATGGCGATTTCGTCGCGCTCCTGCTGCGCCAGCTCGAGACGCGCGTTTTCCTCGTAGATCGAAGCGGATTCTTCACGCTGCTTGATCATCTTGGTCAGGATCTGCAGGATTTCATCATCGCTGACAGGATCCTTGCCGGCACCGCGGTTGGCGATGTCACGATCCTTGATCGCAGCCTGAATCAGCCGCAGAGTGGACATACGGCGCGAATCTTTCGCGCGGATCGCGTCTTTGAGCGTTTCGGTAAAACGTTCACGCATAATCAAACTTTCTCCGGCAGTTCCATCATTACCCGTCTGGGTCCGCGCAGGCGGAAGCTGAAGGATTACCCCTTCGCCCGCACCATGTTCAAGCTATTTATTGGCTGATCCACGCCACGGTATTGATTGACCGCAGCCTGCGCCTTCTCTATTTACCGGCTTTTGAAAGACCGGAGAAGACCCATCCAGTGCGGGAACTGCTGACCGCGACTGGCTTTCCGGCAGCTTAGATGGCGATGCCCCGACACAACATCAAGGGGTCTCAGCCCGGCGATGAACCGGCTTTTGAGCCGTGAACGGAGTTGACATGACCACGACCCCCTGGACCGAGACAAAACCCACCGCCGTCCTGGTGTTTGCCGATGGCACCGTGATCCACGGTCACGGCGTCGGCGCCACCGGCGAGGCGCGCGCGGAAGTCTGCTTCAACACCGCCCTGACCGGCTACCAGGAAATCCTCACCGACCCCTCCTATCTCGGCCAGATCGTGACCTTCACCTTCCCGCATATCGGCAATATCGGCGCCAATGAGGAAGACATCGAGGACCTGACCCCGGCCGGCCGCATCGGCGCGGTGGGCGCAATTTTCAAGGCCGACATCACCGAGCCGTCCAACTACCGCTCCGCCGGTCACTTCGACGCCTGGCTCAAGTCACGCGGCATCATCGGCCTGTCGGGCGTCGACACGCGCGCGCTGACCGCCTGGATCCGTGAAAACGGCGCACCCAATGCCGTCATCGCCCACGACCCCTCCGGCAATTTCGATATCCCGGCGCTGACCGCCAAGGCTGCCGAGTGGAGCGGGCTTGAAGGCCTCGATCTCGCCAAGGACGCGTCTTCCGGCCAGTCGTCAAGCTGGACCCAGGCCCCTTGGGTCTGGGACAAGGGCTTCTCCGAGGCTGGCGAACCGGTGGCCCACATCGTCGCCATCGATTACGGCGTCAAGCGCAACATCCTGCGGCTGTTTTCGGGCCTTGGCTGCAAGGTGACCGTGGTTCCCGCAACCATGAGCGCCGAAGACATTCTGGCCATGTCCCCCGATGGCGTGTTCCTGTCCAACGGTCCCGGCGACCCGGCGGCGACCGGTGAGTATGCGGTGCCCGTGATCCGGAAGCTGATCGAAACCGGCATCCCGATCTTCGGCATCTGCCTTGGCCACCAGATCCTGGCGCTGGCGCTTGGCGGCTCCACCGTGAAGATGCACCAGGGCCACCACGGCGCCAACCACCCGGTCAAGGACCACACCACCGGCAAGGTCGAGATCGTGTCGATGAACCATGGCTTCGCGGTCGACGGGAAGAGCTTCCCCGAAGGCGTCGAGGAAACCCATGTGTCGCTGTTCGACGGCTCCAACTGCGGCCTGCGGCTGGTCGGCAAGCCGGTATTTTCGGTCCAGCATCACCCCGAGGCCTCGCCCGGCCCGCAGGACAGCCACTACCTGTTCCGCCGGTTCATGAACATGGTCGGCGAACGCAAGGGCTTGCCGGCTCTCGCCGAGCGCTGAACCAACGGCTTTCCGCGCCGGCACTTGACATGACCGCGTCAGCGATGATGCGGGCAGCGCAACGGTGTGTGCGGCAAACCGGCTCGGGCTGTCAGAGATGCCGGAGAGTGCCGCCCCCGACGGAGGGTCAGTTTTCGCTTAACGCCTGTACTTGTTCTTAACGGGTCCGGTTCTATCCTGTGTCGATCCCAACAGCATCGCAGGCCAGATACAGTGCAGGCTAGAACACAGCCACAATCCTCTTCCGTCGTTGCTGACCACTACTCAAGACGTACGGTTCTTGCCTTTCAATACGGCTCGCTCGCCTTCGCCGTCATCGGGCTGCTCTGGGGGCTGATCTTTGCCGCGATCGGATGGTGGAGCGTGGTCGCCCTCGATATCGGCATCATCACCACCGGGCTTGCGATTTATCTGCTGATCCGCCGGGGCCGCCTTGCCTTCGGAATTCTTGCCGCCCAGGCGGCGCTGATGGTGATTGCCATCATCATGGGATTGATGCTGGATGTTCCCACCGCCGATGCACCCCGGGTCAGCCACATCTACCTGCTCGTGCTGGCGGCGCTCGGCTATCTCAACTACCAGCGCGGCAAGTCCACGGCGCAACTGGTCCTGATCGGCATGTGCCTGCTGGCGTTCGTTGTGCTGGCAAGCACACCGCTGGCGACGCCCCTCGCGGTGACGATGCCCGATGGGCTCAGGATTGCAGGCTCCTGGGCCAACACGATCGTCGCCACCACGATGCTTGCAGCCTGCATCCACGCGATGCAGGCCGAATTTACCCGCAAGGACAGGTTTGCCCGCGACCTGATGGCGGCGGTGTGGAAGGACGAGTTTCAGCTGGCGTTCCAGCCCCAGGTGGACCTGTCACGAAACACCATCGGGGCCGAAGCGCTGCTGCGCTGGAACAGCCCGTCCCGGGGGGCTGTCTCGCCGGCCGAATTCATCCCGGAGGCCGAAAGGCTGGGCCTGATGGTCGCCATCGGCGGCTGGGTGCTGGAACAGGGTTGCACCACGCTGGCGCGATGGCAGAAGGACCCCGGACTGCGGCATCTCAGCCTGTCGGTCAATGTCAGCGCCAGCCAGCTCATGCACGAGGACTTCGAGGAGCTTGTGCGCGACACGCTGGAAAAGACCCGCGCCGAACCCCGGCGCCTGGTCCTCGAACTGACCGAAAGCGTGCTGGTGACCGACATCGAACTCGTGATCGCCAGGCTCAAGGCACTGCGCGCGCTCGGCATCACCCTGTCGCTCGATGATTTCGGCACCGGCTATTCCTCGCTGTCCTATCTGCAGCGCCTGCCGATCCAGCAGGTCAAGATCGACCGCAGCTTCGTGCAGGATGCGGTCGACAATCCCGCCAGCGCCTCGCTGGTCAACAACATCGTTTTGATGAGCCGTGACCTGGGCCACACGGTCCTGGCCGAAGGCGTGGAAACGAGTGAGCAGCATGAGCTGCTGGCCCGCTCCGGCTGCATCGAGTTCCAGGGCTATCTCTACGGCAGGCCGATGCCGTTGGCCGCGTTCGAACAGCACATCGGATCCGGGGACGAAACCGATGGCTCCGCCCCCGCGACCGGACACGCCACCTGAGCGCACATGCGATCCGGCGGATGCCGGACCGGCACCACTGGCGCCCAGATGCGCGCTACGCGCGGGCTGCGCCCCGCTGCCTGAAGGCGAGCAGGAACAGCACCACGAAGCCGATATTGGCCACCGCGTTGACCGGCACGCCGGCCATGATCGAGCCCAGGGAATCGACCGCAAACCAGGCGTAGAGCCCGGTCATGGTGATCGACCGGACAGCAGCCGGATCCGTCGGCATCAGATGCGCAGCCAGTTTCCACAGCGTCACGCCCCAGCCGACCATCAGCCCGCCGGAAATGGCCATGAAGACGCGGGTTTCAGGCGCTGACAGTGTCTGCATGCCATCAAGTGGCCAGATGAAGAGATCGGCGGCAAACACCACCGGTCCGGCCAGCGGCGGCCAGGCCGCAAGCGCGATCACCAGTCCCACTCCGGCCACAAGCGCTGCAGCAGTCTTTACCCATGCCTGTGTGTTTTCGTTTTCCATGTCTGCGTCTCCGTTGTTGATGCGCCGACAAAAGCGCCTTGCCCGGCGCAGTTCAATTACCTTTGAGGTAAGTGACAGAAGCCGCGTCCCGCCTATGATGCATCCTGACGGAGGCAGACATGACAACTCAATTCGGCGGATTGCTCAGGGACTGGCGCGAGACCAGGAAGCTCAGCCAGCTCGATCTCGGTCTCAGCGCCAATGTCTCGGCCCGGCACATCTCGTTTCTCGAGACCGGCCGCGCCCGCCCCAGCCGCGCCATGGTGCTCAATCTCGGCACGGTGCTCGACGTGCCGCGCGGCTCCCGCAACGCCCTGCTGCATGCCGCGGGCTTTGCCCCGAGCTACCGCGCCCGCGGGCTCGAGGAGGCGGAGATGGCGCCGGTCAGGGCCGCGCTCGACTGGATGCTCGAACGCCACATGCCCTACCCGGCCTTTGCGCTGGACCGGCACTGGAAGATCATGCAGGCCAATGCCATGGCGCAAATGCTGCTGGCGCAGATGGGGCTTGGCGAGGGCGCGAGCCTGATCGAGGCGCTGGTGGAGGACGCCGGACTGGCCGCCATCATCGAGAACTGGCAGGAAGTGGCGCAGCACCTGGCCCAGCGCCTGAGCACCGAATCCGCCCATGTCGGCGGCGACGCCTGGCTCGATCAAATGGCTGCGAAACTCACAGCCCAGGCCGGCTCCGCGACGCCTGACCTGATGAGCGGCAGCCAGGCCATCGTGCCCACGAGGTACCGGCTCGGAGAGACGACCCTGTCGCTGTTTTCAACCATGAGCCAGTTCTCCACCACTGAGGACATCGCGCTGGCCGACTGGCGGATCGAACACCTGTTCCCGGCGGATGAAGCGACACGGCAGGTGCTGGAGGGGTTTGCCGCGGGTGGCTGAGTGGGGTGGTTTTGGTGCACCGTGTTTAGGGTCGGAATGGGCGGAGAGCGGCCGTTGGCTGCTTCGATTCCCAATGCCGGCTTCCAAAATCTTTGTGGCATCCTAGCGATCTCGCAAAAACAATGGTTTTTGCAACAGCGAACTTAGTCGTCAGGTTATTCACAATGCTGCTGATCGTTCCACGACACCAAACATCCGACAAAGCGGCAGGTGCTGACTTCTTGGGTGTGCTGATTGATCACGGTTCCGGGCCGCATTTACCTGGCATTTGCGTTCCAAATCTTCGGCAATTTTGGAACCGAACCCATCCGCACCTTGGACTCATATGTCCATAGCAACAACAAACAAGTGGGTTAGGGGGAGGTCCATATTCTTTGGCTTCCAGCGCGTCTTGTTCGAAAATTGTCACCATTTCTTCAAGATCAGTCTCAAGATAATTTCTAATTAGAGCATCGATCTCGCCCGCCAATTCCGTCCCATCTCGGGATTTTTCTAGAGCAGTCCAAATTATCTCGCGATCTTTTTCATCAATCATATCAAAGCCTTTCAGATAGGTATTTGCTATTATGTGATGCCATCCAAGTACAATCAAAAATTGACGTAAAAATTAGTTGTTGTAAAGATGCTGACTCCCAACTCGAAAGCTGTGTTTCACAAAATCTCGGTGCACCGTAACATTTGGCTCATATCGAAGTATATTAAATATTTTTGCGACAAGGTTTTGGAACGCCGAACTCATTGAAATCATAGGCCGCGAAAATCCGTTGCAAAAAGACCTTTTTATCACGTCATAATTATATTGCTTTTTTGAAATTTAACATGTTCATGTCCCAATCAGCCAAAGAGATGCACTTCGCTTTCCTCACCGTGGGCTTGAAGATTCCTTCCGTCGCTCAGGGGCCTGAAGTCGGCTTTGGGCCGAAACCACCGGGGTCCCGATTGGCAGTTTGGGCGGGAAGTGTGAATTCGCCGCTTAGCACGGTGGCTTTGCAATTCAGCGAAGAGCGGACTTCCACTCGACTGGGCTTTGATGAACAATACTGCAGCACCGAAAGGCGGCTTCGAGCCCTTCGTGCAGAATGCTGCAATGGGCCTAGAAGGCCGCTTCCAGCTGGAGGGCTTTAACTCGATAAAGCTGTGATCTTCATAGGCTCCGGTAAAATTGCCGATTGAAACTCCGATACGTCGAGTTCGAGATAGCGCCAACCTTCTTCGTCCGTTCCTGAACTCACCAACAACTTGACGTCCAAGGAATTCCCTGCCTCATCACGCCCTTGTGTTCGATAAATCAAAGAGCGAGCTCCAGCTTTTACAAAGTATTCGTCGGATATGCACATCGCAGCCCTGTACTCGTTTTGATAGCTGAACCTATTGTGTTTGATATAAGCTTCCTTCCAAGCCTCTCCTTCCATAAGAGCAGGGTGGTTATTGATGTCGTAGTATTCGACCGGAGCATGGCTGAAAAATTTTTTGCCATCTGGATTGCCACCAGGGAGCGTTGGGGTTGGTAGAAGCATTTCAAAAAAATCGAAAATATCTGTGTCGAGTTCGACCATATAATTGCAGCCGCCAATGGCGCTTTCGCTGCTCTCGATGCTGACGCAAAAAACGAAGTATTGACTGAGGTAATCATCATCAAGCGAGACGCTGACACACGAAAATTCAACTCCTTTGAAACTACCGATTGGCAAGGCATCGGGATAGCGCTGAATTTCCTCGTTCGGAAAGCTCAAAGAGCCCTCGGAGGGATCGGAGCGCCCAGTGTTCTCTTCGAGCTTCCTGTATTTGGTCAGTTCGTAAAACCGATAAACACCTTTTGCCACCTGACCTGCAATTTCAACGGTTGGAACGAATTTGTAAAGAAGCATGTTTAGTCGCACTTTCTTTCAGTTGGCAGACGCGTGATCCTGACTAAGGCTTTTTAATAATGCCTGAAAGCGGTCATTGGGGCGGTCGCAGCGAAAGTGTTCTTAGTCCGCATTGCGTGAATCCGGGCGACGCCGACGTTCGCAGGTGCGGCGAAAGCCCTGTCTCGCGGAAAGCACCGCAGCATCTCAGGTGGTCATTGGAGGTCGGCTTTGGGCCGAAAACCACCTCCCGCACCTCCCCGCCGTTCCATTCTCACCCCTTCGCCACATCCAGATACAAATCCCGCCTGGCAAACCTGACATTGAGCAGGACCGCGGCCACGCCAAGCCCTATCGCCAGGCCGGCCCAGATGCCGGGGCCGCCATAGCCGAGGCCGAAGCCGAGGCCGTAGGCGGCTGACAGGCCGACCGGCCAGTAACTGATCACGGCCATGAACATTGGAATGCGGGTATCCTTGATGCCGCGCAAGAGCCCGGCCCCGATCGCCTGGATGGCGTCGACCAGCTGGAATGCTGCCGCCACCAGCAACAGCGGCACGGCCACCGCCAGCAGTTCCGCCGCATCGACATTGCTTTCATCGAGAAACAGGCTCACCAGCGCTTCGGGAAACAGCCAGAACAGCGCGCCCGAGGCGAGCGCGATCACCACCGAAAGCCCCATCACCGTGTGCGCCGCCCGTGCAAGCCCTTCCATGTCGGCGCGGCCATAGGCCTGGCCGATCCGCACCGTGGCGGCATGCGACAGCCCCAGCGGCACCATGAAGCTGATCGAGGCGAGCTGGATGGCAATGCCGTGGGCGGCCAGCTGCACGGTGCCGAGCCAGCCCATCATCACCGAAGCCGCCATGAACAGCCCGACCTCGGCCAGGATGGTGAAACCGATCGGCACACCGAGCCGGAAGACCTCGACAAAGGCCGGCCATTCGGGCCGCCAGAAACGCTGGAACAGATTATATTCGGAATGACGCGGATGCAGCGCCGCCCATCCGGCCATGATCAGAAAGATCACGCTGGAGCTGAAAACCGAGGCGACCGCCGCCCCGCGCACGCCCATCTCCGGCCAGCCGAAATTGCCGAAGATCAGCCCGTAATTGAGGATCGCGTTGACAACCGTGCCGACCAGCGCCGACCACAACACGATCGCAGCCCGCGAACGCGCGGCGAAGAACGACCTCAGCGCCATCATCATCACCGCCGGGAACATGCCCCATTGGGCGATGCGGATATAGTCGCTGGCCAGCGCCGCCAGTTCCGGCTTCTGGCCCAGCGCGATCAACGCCGGCTCCAGCTGCCATAAAAACGGCATCGCCAGCACCGAATAGATCAGCAATATCCACATCCCCATCCGCACCGAGCGGCGCACATGGGTCGGATCATTGCGGCCTTCGGCCTGGGCTGCCAGCGGCAGGATCGCGCTGGCAAAGCCCGAGCCGAAGATGAACACGATGAAGAAGGCTTGCGAACCGAGCACGGTGGCCGCCAGTTCTTCGGTGCCGTACCAGCCGAGCATCACCACATCGGTGGTGGCAATGGCGATCTGGGCAATCTGGGTGCCGACAAGCGGCAGCCCGAGCGCCAGCGTTGCCCAGATATGGGCGCCCCAGCTCTGCCCGTCCCGCGCCGACATGGATTGCTCGCTCATCAAATGCTCCCGTCCTCAAAAACCGCTTATGCGCCTGAGAAAAATGCTTGGCAACCCGCTCCACACCCCGGCGCGCCTTTGTGCTGCATCCATCCCGGATTGCCGAGATTGGGAGCTTCTCAAGCGACGCATTAGATCCCATACTGCGCGGATGGACAGCATCGACATCCCGGCCTACGCACAGACCCTCGTCAGCTTCTGGAGCGAAGCCTCCACCTATCTCGCCCAGCCCTGGACCTTCTACCAGATCCTGATCGTGGCCGTCTGCTATGCCATCGGCTGGCTGATTTCGCGCAAGGTCGAGCCCTGGCTTGAAGCCCGCGCCCGCACGATCAAGGGCAAGCCGGGGCTGTTGCGCGTCATCGTCGCGGTGATGCGCCGGACTCACTGGATCATCTTCCTGATCCTGCTGTCGCTCATCCGGCTGGTGACGCTCGAGCTGACCTGGCCGTCGCGGACCTACCTGATGGCGCTGGCGCTGGCGCTCGGCTGGGCCTGGCTGGCGATCTCGGTCTCGAGCCGCATCATCCACAACCGGACGATCTCCCGGCTCATCGCGCTTGCGGTGTTCAGCTATGTGGCGCTCGGCATCCTCGAACTGCGCCCGGAGGCCGCGGCATTCCTTGAGCAGATGGCGATCCAGCTTGGCGATCTGCGCATCTCGGCGCTGTTTGTGCTGCGCACCGTGGTGATCACGGCCGGCTTTCTCTGGATTGCCAACCTGGTCGGCAACTTCTTCGACAGCCGCATCAACACGATCGAGGATCTGTCGCCGTCGTTCCGGGTGCTTGCCGGCAAGGTGGTGAAGATCAGCCTGATCGTGGTTGCCGGCATGATGGCGCTGTCCTCGACCGGCATCGACCTGACCGCGCTGACGGTGTTTTCGGGCGCCGTCGGCGTCGGCCTCGGCTTCGGCCTGCAGAAGGTGGTGTCGAACTTCATCTCCGGCGTCATCATCCTGATGGACCGCTCGATCAAGCCCGGTGACACCATAGCGCTGGGCGACACCTTCGGCTGGATCCGCGAATTGCGCGCCCGCTTCGTCTCGGTGATCACCCGCGACGGCCGCGAGTACCTGATCCCGAACGAGGATTTCATCACCCAGAAGGTGGTCAACTGGTCGTTCTCCGACAAGCTGGTGCGGCTCGACGTCGATTTCGGCGTCGCCTATGACAGCGACCCGCACGAGGTAACGCGGCTGGCGATCTCCGCCGCGAGCTCGGTCGACCGGGTTTTGACGCACCGGGCTCCGGTCTGCTGGATGACCGGCTTCGGCGCCTCGTCGCTGGATTTCAAGCTTCGGTTCTGGATTTCCGATCCGCAGGCCGGGCTGACCAATGTCCGCGGCAAGGTGCTGATCGCCATGTGGGACATCTTCAAGGAAAACGGCGTCAACATCCCCTTCCCGCACCGCGAGATCATCATGCGCACGCCCGTCGAGGTGGTCAGCCGCGACGCGCCGGAAGCCGAATGACCTCAAGAGGTGTTGCGGCAAAGCCCGTCTCCCGGTCCAGCATCATCCTGCGCCTGGTCCGGAACCACAAAAAATGCCGGGAGCCCTGGTGCTCCCGGCAAATCAAGCCTGCAAACCGGCTGTCGGTCGGATCAGAACTCGGACCAGTCCTGTTCGACCGCAGCAGATCCGTGTGAACCGAATGCCTGCCGCACCTTGTTGACCATTGCCTTGGCCGGCGACGGACGGGCTGGAGCAGCCGGAGTTGCGGCTGCGGGCGATGCAGGCACACGCGGCGCCGGGCGGCTTGCATGGCTCGAGCGGGCTGGGGTGAGGCTCACGCCCGCCCCTGCAAGCCGGAAGCGCTGCACCAGGGACGAGAGCTCGGTCGTTTCCCCCGACAGCCTGTGCGTGAGCGCCGTGGCTTCTTCGACCATGGCCGCATTCTGCTGGGTAACCTGATCCATCTGGCTGACAGCGGAACTGACTTCCTGGAGCCCCGTGGACTGTTCCTTGGCAGCCGTGGCGATCGAATGAATGTGATCGTTGATGTCGCCGACATGCCCGGCGATTGCCGCCAGCGCATCGCCCGTTGCCTTGACCAGGTCAACACCGCTGTCAACGGCCTCGGAGGACTTGCTGATCAGGGTCTTGATCTCCTTGGCAGCGGTGGCCGAGCGTCCCGCCAGTTCGCGCACTTCCTGCGCGACCACGGCAAAACCACGGCCCGCCTCGCCGGCCCGGGCAGCCTCGACACCGGCATTCAGCGCCAGCAGGTTGGTCTGGAAGGCGATCTCGTCGATGACACCGATGATCTTGGAGATCTCTTCGGAAGCCCCCTTGATGTTTTCCATCGCCTTGACCGCGTCCGACACGACGCGGGTGGATGCGTCGCTGGCCGACTTGGCTTCCGACACCTTGCGCGTGGCGTCCTGCGCCCGGTTTGACGAGCTCGCCACCGTGGAGTTGATCTCCTCGAGTGCGGCAGAACTTTCCTCAAGCGCTGCTGCCTGCCGTTCCGTGCGGGTCGACAGGTTGTCGACCGCAGCCCGCATCTCTTCCGAATTCGCGGCGATGCTGTCCGTGTTGGACTTCACTTCTGTCAGCGTCTCGCTGAGTTTTTCAACCGACGCATTGAAGGAGACCCGCAGATTGTCGAGTTCACCCACGAAGGGCTCCGCAATGCTGGCGGTGAGATCGCCATCGGCAAGCTTGCCGAGCGCCGCGTCCAGCGCGCTGATGGCGGTTTCCAGATCGTGTTTGCGCTCTGCATCGCGGCGCGCTTCCTCGGCCCGCCGCTCGCGTTCACCGGCTTCGCGCGCATTCGCTTCTTCCTGTTCCCGGCGGGCCTTTTCGACAGCCAGCGCCTGGCAGGCATCAAAGGCAACAGCAATATCGCCGATTTCATCCTTGCGCTCCTTGCCTTCAAGCACCACCCCGGTTTCACCGCGGGCGAGAGCCTGAAGTGCCGCGACGGTCGAGGCCAGCGGCTTGCCGACCGACCGCGCGACCAGCACTGCGACCACGCCGATCACCAGCATGGCCAGGGCGGTGACCAGAATGACGGTCTGGAAAATGCTTGCCTGGGCCGCGTTCAACTCCCGCGCCGTGGCTTCCTTGCGCTCGAAGACGAAGGTCTGGATATCCGCGAGAGCCGGTTCGATGCCGGCATAGATCGCCGAGAGGTCCTGTCTCAGGCCGCGCTCTTCCATCGTCGCCGTCGCAAAGGCCTGGAAATCTCTCTGATAGACGTCAATCAGTTGAAACACCGCATCGCGATTGGCCACCGAACCGAACAGGCCAAGCGGAAACTGCTTGAACTCGGCCACACGGTCATTCAGGCGTCCGACATATTTTTCGTCGACGCGCATGATGAAGTCTTTCTCGTGGCGGCGCATCATCAGCATCTTCACGCTCAACTCGGGTTGGTCGAGCGTGTCGAGCACGGTTTCCGCTTCCTTCACCGCGGCCCGGAGCGAGCCCTGCAAGCCGCTGTTCTCGTCAAGGCCAAGTGCCAGGTTCTTCTGCACCAGAGCCTCGAAGCCGGCAACATAAGCGGCAAATCCGGTTTTCAGCGTATCGACCTGCTGATCAAGTTCCGAGGGAAACTCTTTTCTCACCAGTTGCTGCAGTTCTGAAATCTGTGTTGCCACCGCGCCGGTGACTTCCCCGTGCCGGACCACATCGCTTTCGCGGCTGCGCAGAAGAAAATCCTTCTCCGCGCGGCGCGCCTGCAGCAGAGCCAGCTCGATATTCTGGTCGAGCGAGTAGAGCGTCTGGATCGTGGCGAGATCAGTGCGGTAGTTCTGCGCGATCTTGTCACCGAAATAGAAGATCGAACCCACCACCAGCATGCCAAGAATGGCCAGCGGTGCGAGCAGGAAGATACGTGTCTTGAGGGTCATGATTGCGGGCCTGCAGATGTGTGATGAGGATTGGAACGTTCATCGTTCCTCAAGCTTGAAGCATCATGCCGCAACGTATGTCCGGTCGGATTTCCCTGCCGATACTTTCCCTCAAATCTCGCTGGTTTAGCTCATGAACATTTAAGCATGCCCTACAAGAAATGAGGGGTATGAAGTCAAAACCGGGTTTTGATTGCCAATTGCCTGTCACGCTCTCGCTACTTCGGGCTGTCCCCATCCTCGCGCACGAAATCGACGAAGGCGCGCAGGGCCGTCGGCATGTATTTGCGGCTGTGGAAATAGAGATACGGGCCGGAGAAGGATTGCGTCCAGTCGGGCAGCACACGGACGAGTGTTCCCGCCGCAAGCGCATCGACCAGGAAATCCTCGAAGGTGAACAGCAGCCCGAGCCCCGCTTCGGCCGCGGCGCGTTCCATCTCGATCGTGTCGGCGGTCAGGCGCGTAGGCGGGTTGACGTGGAAGACCTCGCCGTCGCGTTCGAATTCGAGATTGTAGATGCGGCCGCTGACAAAGCGGTGACGGATGCTGGCATGAGCCGTCACATCGCGCGGATGGTCGGGCACGCCATGCTGTTCGAGATAGGCCGGCGAGGCCACGCAGGCATAGCGCTGCCGTCGTGGCCCGATCGGGATCGCAATCATGTCCTGGTGCAGCGATTCCTCGTAGCGCACGCCTGCATCAAAGCCCCCGGCCAGCACATCGACAAAGCTGTCATCCGAGATCACCTCCAGCGTGATGTCGGGATAGCGCGCCAGAAACCGGCTGGCGATGTCCGGCATGATCAGCCGCGCGACGATGCCCGGCACGTTGAGCCTGAGCCGGCCCGCCGGACGGTCTCGCAGGCTGTTGATATCCTCGATCGCGGTGCCGATCTCGCCGAGCATCGGCTGCAGCCGGTCAAGCAGCCGCTGGCCGGCCTCGGTCAGGGTGACGCTGCGGGTGGTCCGGTTGAGAAGGCGCAGCCCAAGCCGTGCCTCGAGCCGCCGCATGGCTTCACTCAGCGACGAGGCCGAGACGCCGCGCACACGGCCGGCGGCGCGGAAACTCCGCATCCGGGCAATGGTGGCGAAAGCATCGAGATCGGCGAGAGGGAGATCCTGCATTGTTCAAATTTCTGCACAGCCTGTTTCGATTGCGATGGATTATCGCACAGATAGTCCCGCGCTAAAACCCGTCCGTCGCCGCCGCGCGTCGCGGCAGCCAAGCCTGGAGATCAGACATGAAAACAGTTCAACTCGGCAGAACCGGCCCCACCACCTCGGCGCTCGGCCTTGGCTGCATGGGCATGTCGGACATGTACGGCCCCGCTGACCGCGCAGAAAGCATTGCCACCATCCATGCCGCCATCGAGGCCGGCGTGACCTTGCTCGACACCGGTGACTTCTACGGCATGGGCCACAACGAGATGCTGATCAGCGAGGCCCTGAAGGGCAAGGATCGCGCCAAGGTTCTGCTCTCGGTCAAGTTCGGCGCGTTGCGCGATCCGCTCGGCAACTGGCTGGGCTATGACGCCCGTCCCAAGGCGCTCAAGACCGCCCTCGCCTACAGCCTGAAACGGCTGGGTACCGATTACATCGACATCTACCGACCGTCCCGGGTCGACCCCGACGTGCCGATCGAGGACACCATCGGCGCCATAGGCGAGATGGTCGAAGCCGGCCTGGTCCGCCATGTCGGACTGTCGGAAGTCGGCGCCGACACCATCCGGCGCGCAGCACGGGTGCATCCGATCTCGGATCTGCAGATCGAGTATTCGCTGATCTCGCGCGGCATCGAGGACGAGATTCTCGCAACCTGCCGCGAGCTCGGCATCGCCATCACCGCCTATGGCGTGCTGTCACGCGGCCTGATCAGCGGTCACTGGAAACCCGGCAGCCTCGGCGCCACCGATTTCCGCAGCCACGGCCCGCGGTTTCAGGGCGACAACGAGAGCCGCAACCTTGCGCTGGCGGAAGCCCTGGGCAAGATCGCCGAAGCCAGGGGCATGACCACCGCGCAGGCGGCCATTGCCTGGGTGGCGGCACAGGGCGAGGACATCGTGCCGCTGGTCGGCGCCCGCCGCCGCGACCGGCTGGCGGAATCACTCGGCGCTCTGGATGTTGAGCTGACACGGGAAGACTTCGCCATGATTGAGGCCGCGGTGCCCAGGGGCGCCGCCGTCGGCAACCGCTACCCCGATGCGCTGATGGCCCATCTCGACAGCGAGAAACGCCCGGCCTGAGCAAATGCAAACGGGGCCGTACCCTGCCGGATGCGGCCCCGTTTCAAAAAACTGTCCCGGTCGGCTTAGACCGGGTTGTTGAACGTGTCGCAGGCTTCCAGACGTCCGGATTCGAAGCCGCGAGCGAACCATTTCTTGCGCTGCGCCGAGGTGCCGTGATTGAAGCTTTCGGGCACCACATAGCCCTGGGTGCGGCGCTGCAGCGTGTCGTCGCCGATCTGCTGGGCGGCATTGAGCGCCTCTTCCAGGTCGCCGCGCTCGAGCAGCCCCTTCTGCGCGGTGTAATGCCCCCAGATCCCGGCAAAGCAATCGGCCTGCAGCTCCACCCGGACCGACATCTGGTTTTCTTCCGTCTGGCTCATCGAACGCCGCATCCGGTTGAACTCGGGCAGCACGCCGATCAGGTTCTGGACGTGATGGCCAACCTCGTGCGCCAGCACATAGGCCTGGGCGAAATCGCCCGACGCCTTGAAGCGCTGCGCCAGTTCGTCAAAGAACGTGAGGTCAATATAGACCTTCTGGTCGCCGGGACAGTAAAACGGACCGGAGGCGGAACTGGCGTTGCCGCAGGCGGAAGCGACCGCGCCGGAAAACAGCACCAGCTTGGGCTCGGCATAATCGAAGCCCTGAGATTTCATCACGCCGTTCCAGACATCCTCGGTCTCGGCCAGAACGGTGGCGACAAATTGCGTCATCTCGTCCTGCCGCGCCGGCGTCACCTGGCGCTCTGCCTGGCTCTGGCCACCGGTGAGCGCGCCGGTGTTGCCGCCGCCAAGCATTTGCAGCGGATCGATGCCGATCAGCTTGAGCACCAGATAGATCACACCAATGATCAGGATGGTCTTGAAGCTCATCCCCGAACGGCGGATGCCACCCGAAGGCAGACGGATACCGCCACTGCGGCCGAACGGAGTGCGTCCGCGCGACGAAGTTCCGCGCCGGTCCTCGATATTGCTGCTCTGGCGACGGCCTTTCCAATCCATGGTCTCAATTCTCCCGGGCCGCATGAGCCGTTGCTTCAATAAAGCGCTTGTACGGCCCACTGCGGCCAGTTTCAACACTCGGCTTCGAGCATCAACCGGCGGGATTTGCGCGCAAGCGGGTTGAACCCGACTTGCGCCAGCGCCCGGGCAGCCATCACGCCCGCACAGAAAACCGGCACGGCGACGAAAAGTTCCGCCACGCCGGGCGCCAATAGGGAAACAGGCGCAATACCCGTCAGGGCACCTTTGACAAAGCGGCTGGCGAAAATCACCAGAATGGCAATCAGCGACACCACCTCGCCCCGAACCATCACCCGGTTGCCGGCAAGCCGCGTCGTCACGACCGCCCGCATTGTCAACCAGCCGACGGCCAGTCCCAGGCCAAGACCGGTCGCTACGGCTGCGAGGCCTGAGACGCCCAATCCTCCGGCCAGAAGGGTCACAAACGTCGAAACTGTAAGTGCTGCGGGCAACAGCATCAGCCGCCACAGCGGCATGACCCGGTCGCGCATGCGGCTGACCCCGAGCGCGATCAGGCCGATCAGCAGCGGCCACACCCAGATTGGCGCTGCCGAAACAATCTGCATCGCCGGAGAGGTAGCCGCCGGGACCGTTGCAGCGGCCACGACAGGGGCATTGGCGCTCGCCTCAGTCGCGCCAAACACCACCTCATGCATGATCCGGCCTGGCAGAAAGCTGAAGCCCCCGGCAATTCCGATGGCGCCGAAATAGAGCGATTTCACCGCCCGCTGGTGGTTGGTGAAGTCGCGCCGCCGCGCCGACCAGACCACCGCGAAGGCGCCGAACAATGTCAGCACCGACAACAGATGGATGGGCGAGAATGCGCCCCACATCCTGATCGTGTGAATGAAGAAACTCGACAGCGCCGCAATCAGCATCAGCACAATCCAGACCCGGCCCGCGATGCGGTGGGCCGGCGTGCCTTTCCGTCCCAGCAGCATGATGCCGCCAATGATCGCCGCCGGGACGACAGCAAGCACGTGAAACTGGATCGCCGGGCTGGCATTGAGCAAGGGTTCAAGGGTCATGAGAACGGGTCCATAGTTGTGGATCGCGGCGGGCTGGCACGTCAAACGCCGGCGCTCCGATTGCTTAATCTGCCCCTATCGGCCATGAACGGAGGCGTTCCTCAACGCCATCTGCGTCTGTGACCGGAGAACTTCGTGAGCGACCCATTGCTGCAATCCACGCTTCGTGAACTGCACACCCATCTCAAGCGGCCAAGGCTGTGGCTGGTGTTTGCGCTGGTGGTCGGCCTGTTCGTCGTTACCGGCCCGTTCGGCACTTATGAACGTTTGGCCTTTCCCACCCGGCTTGGCTATTGGCTGGTGCTGCTCGCCGCCAGCTGGGCGAGTGCGCTGATCAGTATCGCGTTTTTCGACGCTCTGCTTTCAGCCCGCCTGCCCTCTCGCCTCGGCCGCATGCTCGTTGGCGCCATTGTATCGGCTCTGCCTGTCGGCCTGGTGATTTCGGTGATCAATTTCGCGCTGCTGATCCGCCCGCTCAATGTGTTGCAGATTGCGGAAAATGCCCTGGTCGCCTTGCCGATCGGCGTGTCGTTTTCGTTGCTGGCCTGGCTCAGCATGAGCGGCACGCCCGATAGGGTGGCAGACGGGGTTGCGGATGCGGGGGATAGTGCGGCCCTCCCGGCTGCGTCACCGGCGATCTCTTCTGCAGAAGAACACGACCGCGGCGTCACGGCCGCAGCCTTCACAGATGCGTCCGATCGCCCACCTCTGCTCGACAGGGTTCCGGTGGAAAAGCGCGGCACGTTGATCCGGCTCGAGGTGCAGGATCATTATGTCCTGATCGTCACCACGAGAGGCGAAGAGCTGGTCCTGATGCGGCTTGCCGATGCAATGGCCGAAGCCGGCGCCGGCCAGCAGATCCACCGCTCGCACTGGGTGTCCGACACAGGTGTCGAGGCCCTCAGCCGGCAAGGCGGCAAGAACCCGAAACTGCTGGTGCAGACCATCGACGGAAAGCTGCTGCCGGTCAGCCGCAGCCAGATGCCCGAGGTCCGCACCCGCTGGAGCAGCCTGATCGGCAGCTGAGCTCACATCTGTCGGGCGGCGTTATCGAGAACCGGGAGAGAGGCGCGGCTGCCAGCAATTGCCGGGAGCCGAAGCGAGTTGGGTCCCCGCATCACGCGGCGCAGCGCATAATGGGCCGAGACCACAAGCACGATCGAGGCATAGCCATCGATCGCGTAATGCCAGCCGAGAAACACCGAACTGGCCTGCACGATCGCCACATAGGCAATGGCCAGAATGCCCCATCTCCGCGAGCTTTCGAGCACGAACAGCGCATTCATCGTGGCCAGGGCCACATGTACGCTGGGGAACGCCGAGATGCCGCTGGCGATGCCGGGCATGCGTGCTTCGTAGAGCACCCAGAGATATTGCTGATACTCCTGCACCGAGCCGGTGCCCTGGTCCAGCGCCAGGAAAGCCAGCAGCCCCGCGAAGCGGTCCTGATCGCCGGTGACATGACCGTAATAGACCGGCCCCGCCGACAGAAAGATACCCGCCAGCAGATTGCCGATCACCACCCAGACGAACATGAACATCATCAGATAGCGCATCCGGAAGCCGTCGGCCCGGGGCGAGGTGGCGACGAAAAACAACACCCCGAAACACAGCGTGAACCAGACCGGACCGTAATTGAAATTGACGATTGCGGTCAGCGTCTGCTGCCCTTCCATCACATGCAGATAGCGCCAGGGATCGGTGCCGAAATGCAGCATCGCGTCGAGATCGGCCTGAAACCGGTCGTACGAAAACCCGTCGGACATGATCGGCAGTGTGGTCTTGACCGAAGTGAAGGTCCCGTAAAACACGATGATACCGGCCATGATCCCCAGACCGGCAAGAAGGCTGGAGATGCGCCTGCGCGAGAACACGCGCCGGTAGGCAAGCGATCGCCGCCTGTCGAACCTGACGATGACAGAAATGAGATCATAGCTCAGTGCCACCACCGGCAGGAAGATCAACAGCCACCTGATTCCCGGGACGATGTAGTTGGAATAGGATGTGCCACCGCTGTTGTCCGCTGCAGCGAGAAACAGCAGTCCCGCTGCCGTGTAGACAAGCACTGCTGCGTAAAACCACGCATCCTGCCTCATACGCGCCAGAACGCTCGGCCAAAGGCCGGCTTCAGAGCGTGGGCTGTAAAAGCGTGAAGACATATCGAAGCCGTAAAACGATAACGAGCAAGCAAAACTGGGCACAATTGCTTAAGGTCCGGTTACCCGCGCGCATTTCTGCCACGACCGGCCCGCCCCGAGCGCCGGGATTGACAGGGATCAAGGCTTGCCGCGCGCCGCTGCGTCATGCTCCGGACAAGAGATCGACATCAAACTCAGATGAGCTCGCGACATGATGGACATTCGACATGCAACGACCGGTCGATCTGCAGGGATCTTCGCCCTCGCGGGAGTGGTTGCGATGACTATGTGCGGGGCCACTTCGCACGCCCGCGCCGACGCCGCGGCGGTCGAGCGTGGTCAGGCCGTGGTCAATGAATGGTGCCGCGACTGCCATGTCCGCGAGGGCGACAAGCTCACCGCCGACATGGCCCCGCCCTACTCGATGATTGTCGCTGCAGAGGACCGCGACCGCGCCTGGTTCGAAGCCTTCCTTAAAGCCGATCACTTCCCGATGACCACATTCCGGCTGTTCGATCACGAAAAGGCCGATGTGGTGGAATGGCTGCTGGATCTGCAACGGCGTGAGCGGCGGAAGTAGGGGCTCTCGACCTCCGGCCTTAAACATTGCGCGAACAGCACAAAGGCATTGCAACCAACTCGATCAAAATCTACCTATTGATTGAGGAGATGTTGCGCCATGCCGCTGCGCCACGAACGCCCCAGTAGGGAATATATGCGCGAACTGAAGGCCGTGGCACGGTCTGCTGGGGCTCTGCGGGATCATCTTCCCAAGGTAAATTTGCTGCCAGACGGATTTCCGCTCGATCAAGTCGAGGGCTTCTGCAAAGCGCTCGTCCGCTTGCCAAATGGCACAGCAGAAGGATCAATTGCACCGCTACGAGCCGCTGACAGCGAACTAAACCGCATCCGCCAACGCTTCATTCCCGCCCATGACGAGGATGCGGGCGATGCGGAACCACTGGTCCCGCGCGACAGCGATTTCGATTTGCGCCTCGTTGGCTTGATGGCGGCCGCTCGTGCAGCTATCGAACGGTACAAGTTTGAGTCCGGCGATGACCTGGATACCGATGTTACACCGGATCTCCCAGCCAATGAAACCGCAAAGAACGCTATTGCAGCAGCACTTGAGGCGACTGGAGAAGCTTCCGGCGAAGTAGATGACGTTAGTGCATGTATGGAGAGCATTGACAATCAAGATATACAGGAATCTTTCGATGTCGAAGCCATGCTCGCTAGTGATGCAGGCGTACAGGTAGAATCCACCGCTGCGTCACTTAAAACAGAATCGCCACGCGTGACCGTAATAAATTGGCTCGCCGATAGCCTAGGCAAAACCAAACGAACCCTTGAAAATAATCTATACAAGCATAGCGAAAGCTTGGAAAAAGTCGCCAAAGAACTTGGTGAAACCGCACGCGAACTGATCGAAATCAATTTCCCAAAGCTGGTGAAATCACTTGCGATTGTCCAAAAACGGCTGAGGAATGTTGTTGCAATTCTCAGCGGCGACGATCCTGACGGTCCTCCAGCGGATTTCAGCTATATCAAAGTCTACGATCTCTTGTTGAGCGGCGGGTCAGTACCGGATAGCTGGGCACCATTTATTTCAGAGCTTAGTTTCAATTTTTTTAGATTTCACCATCTCGATGATGCGGCGCAGAAGAAAATTGGCGGGTCCGCAGAAGACTTTGATAATGCGTACCCTTTGCAAAACCTCTCAAACTTGCGAACGCTTGACTTGGCAAGCACACGCATCAGAGATCTCTCACCACTGGCTGGCCTCACTAATTTGGAGACGCTTTATTTAACCAAAACCCAGGTGACGGACATTATGCCATTGGCAGAACTTGCCAACCTAAGATCGCTTAACTTAGTGAGCACGCAGGTCACTGACCTGTCCCCAATCGCAAATCTAACCAGCATGAGACACCTCTATCTATTCAACACGCAAGTTACTGACCTCTCTCCTCTTGCAAATCTCAAAGACCTCAAAGTCTACGGTCCTTAAGAGGTTATTCAAATATGCCCCCACAACTAAAGTGAATGCCTCGCCACACTTCGCCCACTTTCCCCCAAGCAATCACGCATTTGGGGTTTCGCGCTGAGCAACATTTCCCTATAAGCCGCGTCTAGCCTCAGATTTTGCGCATGGCGTCTCCCGGATGGTCGATCTCCAGCGGGGGATTTTTGCGCGAAGCCCGTACAACAGGGACCCGGACCATGCCAAAACGCAATGATATCAAGTCGATCCTCATTATCGGTGCGGGACCGATTGTTATCGGGCAGGCATGTGAATTCGACTATTCCGGCACCCAGGCCGTCAAGGCGCTGAAGGAAGAGGGCTTCCGGGTCATCCTGGTCAACTCCAACCCGGCGACGATCATGACCGATCCGGGCCTCGCCGACGCCACATACATCGAGCCGATCACGCCGGAAGTGGTGGCCAAGATCATCGCCCGCGAGCGCCCCGATGCGCTGCTGCCGACCATGGGCGGCCAGACCGCGCTCAACACAGCGCTTTCGCTGCAGCGCATGGGCGTGCTCGAGCGCTACAATGTCGAGATGATCGGCGCCAAGCCGGCCGCCATCGACATGGCCGAGGACCGTGCCCTGTTCCGCGAGGCGATGTCGCGCATCGGGCTCGAGACCCCGCGCTCGTTCCTGGCCAATGCCACCGAGATCAAGGATACCGACCGCAAGGCGCATGAGGCCGAGCGCAAGGCGCTGCGTGAAAAGCTCTCGGGCGACGAACTCGACGCCGCACTCGACGCGCTGGAAAACACCTGGAACCTCGGCGAATCCGATCGCAAGCAGCGCTACATGAGCCATGCCATGGCGCAGGCCGCCAAGGCGCTCGACCTGATCGGCGTCCCCGCCATCATCCGCCCCTCCTTCACCATGGGCGGCACCGGCGGCGGCATTGCCTACAACCGCTCGGAGTTCTTCGACATCATCGAAAGCGGGCTTGATGCCTCGCCGACCACCGAAGTGCTGATCGAGGAATCGGTGCTGGGCTGGAAGGAATACGAGATGGAGGTGGTGCGCGACACCGCCGACAACTGCATCATCATCTGCTCGATCGAGAACCTCGACCCGATGGGCGTGCACACCGGCGACTCGATCACTGTCGCCCCGGCGCTGACGCTCACCGACAAGGAATACCAGATCATGCGCAACGCCTCGGTGGCGGTGCTGCGCGAGATCGGCGTCGAAACCGGCGGCTCCAACGTGCAGTTCGCCGTCAACCCCAAGGACGGCCGCCTGGTCGTCATCGAGATGAACCCGCGCGTCTCGCGCTCCTCTGCGCTGGCCTCGAAGGCCACCGGCTTCCCGATCGCCAAGGTCGCAGCCAAGCTTGCCGTCGGCTACACGCTCGATGAGCTCGAAAACGACATCACGCAAGGAGCGACGCCCGCCTCCTTCGAACCGTCGATCGATTATGTCGTCACCAAGATCCCGCGCTTTGCCTTCGAGAAATTCCCCGGCGCCGAACCGCTGCTGACCACCGCGATGAAATCCGTCGGCGAAGTCATGGCGATTGGTCGGACCTTTGCCGAAAGCCTGCAGAAGGCGCTGCGCGGCCTTGAGACCGGCCTCACCGGCCTCGACGAGATCGAGATCCCGGGCCTCGGCGAAGGCGACGACGAAAACGCCATCAAGGCCGCCATTGGCACCCCGACGCCGGACCGGCTCAGGATGGTCGCCCAGGCGCTGCGGCTCGGCATGAGCGCTGAGGAAGTGCACGCGATCTGCAAGATCGATCCCTGGTTCCTGGCCCAGATCGAGGACATTCTGGCGATGGAAGCCCGCATCCGCGAGCACGGCCTGCCGACAGATGCGCAGAACCTGCGGCTGATCAAGTCGATGGGCTTTTCCGACGCGCGGCTCGGCTCGCTCACCGGCAAGCGCGGCCACGAGGTCGCCAAGCTGCGCCGCGACATCGGCGTGCGCCCGGTCTACAAGCGCATCGACACCTGCGCTGCCGAGTTCGCCTCGCCCACCGCCTACATGTATTCAAGCTATGAAGTTCCCTTTGCCGGAGCCCCTGCCTGCGAGGCGCGCGTGTCTGACCGCACCAAGGTGGTGATCCTCGGCGGCGGCCCCAACCGCATCGGCCAGGGCATCGAGTTCGATTATTGCTGCTGCCACGCCGCCTTCGCGCTGAAGGATGCGGGCTATGAAGCAATCATGATCAACTGCAACCCGGAAACCGTGTCCACCGATTACGACACCTCCGACCGGCTCTATTTCGACCCGCTGACAGATGAGGACGTGCTCGAGATCCTGCTCAAGGAGCAGGAGGCAGGAACCCTCAAGGGCGTGATCGTGCAGCTCGGCGGCCAGACCCCGCTGAAACTGGCGGAAGCGCTGGAAAAGGCCGGCATCCCGATCCTCGGCACAGCACCCGACATGATCGACCTGGCCGAAGACCGCGACCGCTTCCAGAAGCTTTTGCACAAGCTCGACCTGATCCAGCCCAACAACGGCATCGCCTATTCGGTCGAGCAGGCCCGCCTGGTCGCCACCGACATCGGCTTCCCGCTGGTGGTGCGTCCGTCCTACGTGCTTGGCGGCCGCGCCATGCAGATCATCCGCGACGAGGTGGGCCTGTCCAACTACCTGCTCGGCACCGTGCCGGAACTGGTGCCCGAAGACATCAAGGCACGTTATCCCAACGACAAGACCGGCCAGATCAACACGCTTCTGGGCACCAACCCGCTCTTGTTCGACACCTATCTGACCAACGCCATCGAGGTGGATGTCGACTGTCTCTGCGACGGTGAGAGCGTCAATGTCACCGGCATCATGGAGCATATCGAGGAAGCCGGCATTCACTCGGGCGACAGCGCCTGCTCGCTGCCGGTGCACACCCTGTCGCCGGAAATGGTCGACCGGCTCGAGGTGCAGACCATTGCTTTGGCCAGAGCGCTCAATGTCGGCGGCTTGATGAATGTGCAATATGCCATCAAGGACGACGTCATCTATGTGCTCGAGGTCAATCCGCGCGCCTCGCGCACGGTGCCGTTCGTCGCCAAGACCGTCGGTTCGCCGATCGCCAAGGTGGCCACACGGATCATGGCCGGCGAGAAGCTGGCTGACGCGTTTGCGGCCTACGGTGCAGTCCCCAACCACCGCACTCTGACCCATATCGCGGTGAAGGAAGCGGTGTTCCCGTTTGCCAAGTTCCCCGGCGTCGACACGCTGCTCGGACCGGAGATGCGCTCGACCGGCGAAGTCATGGGGCTCGACCGCGACTACGCGCTGGCCTTCGCCAAGGCGCAGCTCGGCGCCAGCAATGATCTGCCGCGCTCGGGCACGGTGTTCGTCTCCGTGCGCGACGAGGACAAGCCGCGCGTCATTGAGGCGATCCGCATACTCGTCGACAACGGCTTCAAGGTGATGGCGACATCGGGCACCGCCGACTTCCTCAACGAACAGGGATTTGAGGTCCAGCAGGTCAACAAGGTGGCCGAAGGCCGTCCGCATATCGAGGACGCGATCCGGAACCGCCAGGTGCAGCTGGTGATCAACACCACCGAGGGCGCCAAGACGATCTCGGACTCCAAGTCGCTGCGCCGCGCCGCCCTGATGCAGAAGGTGCCCTACTTCACCACCATGTCAGGCAGCCTCTCGACCGCCCAGGCCATTGCCGCACTGAAGGCCGGAAACCTCGAAGTGCACCCGCTGCAGAGCTACTTTCCGGCGGCCTGAAGGGCCCAAACATGCCCAAACCTGTTCGCTACACGCAGCATGCAGAAACCGTTCTGATTGAACGTGGTCTGGAAAAGGAGTGGGTGGAGCGGACGGTGTATGGACCGGACTGGCGTACGAGTGAGCCTCGCGACAGCAGTGCCGAAAGGCGCTTCCGGTCAGTTCCCGAGCGACAAGGCCGCGTGTTGCGCGTAATCTGTGTGGAAAATGCTGTCGAAATCCGTATTATCTCGGTGTTTCTAGATCGCCGGGCAAGGAGGCCTGAATGACGCCTACGGTAAAATTTGATCCGGCTGCCGACGCGGCTTACATCCGGTTTTCAGGTGAAGCGGTTCTCGAGAGTGAAGAAGTCTCCGACGGTATTGTTCTGGATTTTGACGAAAACGGCAAAATTGTCGGCATGGAAGTTCTCGAAGCGCGCAAGCACTTGCCGCCAGAGATGCTTACGCAAGCGGCATAAAAGTCATCGACAGGACTGGCGGCGGACTACTGGCCTGCGACGACAACTCCGATGGACAACCCCATGACCACCCCCATCGAAATTGACAACACCCGCCTTTTTCCGGTCGACCGGCAAACGCTTTTCGACGCCTTTTCAGATCCCGAAAAACTGGCCGCCTGGTGGGGGCCGGAGGGGTTCGTGAACCACATCACGGCCTTTGACCTGAAACCCGGCGGCCACTGGCTGATCACCATGACCGCCGACAACGGCACCAACTTTCACAACCGCTGGACCTTCGAGGAGGTGCTTGCGGGGGAGCTGGTGCGGATGACCCACCACGAACCGGTCCACGTCTTCAGCCTCGAAATGCGCTTTGCCGATGACAATCGCGGTGCTCGCCTCTCGTGGCGCATGCTGTTTGACCGCACGGACGAAAACGAGGCGATGGAAAAGTTCCTGCACGCCGCCAACGAGCAGAATTTCGACCGTCTGGAGCGGTTTCTCACCGCGGACGTGAGCTACGGCTGACAAGAAAGCTTCCTCGAGCCGCCCAAGGTGAAGGGCAAATGTTTTCCCCTGACAAGCACCGCTCGACAAATCAGCACTTGCAAGACGCACTCCTGACACCAAAGTAGGAGCGGACCAGATACCGCTGTGCCAATACTGGCCGGCAGCACGGATTGAACTCTCTTTTTTCAGGTGAATTCCGTTGCCGGATTTGCTAGCCTGAGAAAAAGAAACACTTGAACGGCTCCGGAGTGTCCACTTCGGAGGCGTTTCATTTTTGTGTTCTGCTGCCGTTTCAACGGGCTTCAGAACAACATGAACAAGGATTAAGACCGATGGTTGAAAAGGTTCCGATGACGCAAGCAGGCTACACCAAGCTGCGGGAAGAACTGCGCTGGCGCCAGCAGACCGAGCGGCCGCGGATCATCGAGGCGATCTCCGAAGCGCGCGCCCATGGCGACCTCTCCGAGAACGCGGAATATCATGCCGCCAAGGAAGCCCAGAGCCACAATGAGGGCCGAATCGGCGAACTCGAGGATTACATCGGCCGCGCCGAGGTCATCGATCCCGCCAAGCTTTCAGGCGACACCGTCAAGTTCGGCGCCACCGTCAAGCTGGTCGATGAGGACACCGAGGAAGAAAAGAGCTACCAGATCGTTGGCGACCAGGAAGCCGACGTGAAATCCGGCCGGATCTCGATCTCCTCGCCGATCTCGCGCGCGCTGATCGGCAAGTCGGTGGGCGATTCCATCGAGGTCGTCGCCCCCGGCGGGTCGAAGGCCTACGAGATCCTCGAGGTCAAGTGGGGCTGAGGCCCGACAGGTCCATAACCGGTTCAGGCTGAGATCCCATGCATTCCGATCCATCCCGGACCCACGTGATTGCACCGAACCTCAAGCGGCGGCTGTCGGGCGTCACCACCTCGATCATACAGCTGATCCCCGTGCAAAACCGGATCGGGCAGCAGATCGCGGTCTTCGGACCCGGACTGCCCGACACCCTGCCGAGGCTGCGCCTTCGCGACCTGCCGCGCCTCTGGCGTAAACCTCAAGGCCGGAAACTGCGGATCTGGCATGCCCGGCGCAATGTCGAGATGCTGATGGGGCTGGTGCTGCGCGATATCCTGCGGATGCCGGTCAAGCTCGTCTTCACCTCGGCCTCGCAGCGGGTGCACACGGCCTGGACGCGGTTTCTGATTGCGCGCATGGACGGCGTCATCGCCACCAGTCACAAGACCTCGAGCTACCTCAAGGTTCCGCACCGGGTGAGCCTGCACGGCATCAATGCCGAAAGGTTCTCGCCCGCCGCTGACCGCAACGAGGTGCGCAGCGCCCTGTCGCTGCCGCAGGAGCAGAAACTGGCCGGCTGTTTCGGTCGCATCCGTCACCAGAAGGGCACCGACGTCTTTGTCGATGCGATGATCCGGCTGCTTCCGTCACGGCCGGGCTGGAGTGCCATCGTGGCCGGCCGCGCCACGGCCAGCCATGGCAGCTATCTGGCTGAGCTCAAGGCCCGGGTTGCCGCAGCAGATCTCGCGGGCCGCATCCTGTTTGTCGGAGAACACACCAACATCAACGAGTGGTACCGGGCGCTTGACCTGTTCATCGCGCCGCAGCGCTGGGAAGGCTTTGGCCTGACCCCGCTTGAGGCCCAGGCCAGCGGGGTGCCGGTCGTGGCAACCGATGTCGGCGCCTTTGAGGAAATCATCGCCCAAGGCACGGATGAGACAGGCCTGGTTGTCCCGAAAGATGATCTTGATGCGCTTTCGTCGGCCGCCGCGGCCTTCATGGACGATGACCCGCGCCGCAGCGCCGCAGCAGAAAGGGCCAGACCATTCGTGCTGGCCAATTTCACCATTGAAAGTGAGGCAGAGCGGCTTTCGGCAACCTATGAAGAGGTCTGGCGGAAATTCGATGCTTGATATCCTGATCATCGGCAAGGACAGCAAATACGGCCTGACCAAGGACAGCCTGCTGCTCGAAGAGGCCATCCGCGCCGCCGGCCTGCCCCATGTCATCGGGCGCGCCGACCACAAGAGCCGCCCGTTATTGGAGCGGATCTTCAGAACACGGCGCGCACGCATCGCCATCCATGTCGAGCGGGTCTATCCCGCCTGGTATTCGGCAGCCGACATCCATTACCTTTTGCCCAACCAGGAACGCTACCCACGGCGCCAGCTGGGAAGGCTGAAACATGTCGATCTGGTTCTGTGCAAGAGCCGGCACGCGGTCAATGTGTTCTCAAAGGAAAGCGCCAGGACGTTTCATCTCGGCTTCACCTCGGAAGACCAGCACGCGCCGGATACCGTAAAGGATCCTGCCCGCTTCGTGCACATTGCCGGCGCCAGCACGCTCAAGGGCACGGAGGCCGTACTTGCCGCCTGGCAGGCGCACCCGGAATGGCCGGAGCTGACGCTGGTGATGAACGCCCGGCTGGCGCCCGCTTCGGTGCCGGCCAATGTGAGCCTGATCAGCACCTATCTCGGCGATGACGAGATGAAAGAGCTGCAGAACGCCTGCGGCATCCACCTGTGCCCGTCCCAGGCTGAAGGCTGGGGTCACTATATCGTCGAAGCCATGTCGACCGGCGCCGTGGTGATCACCACCGACGCCCCGCCGATGAACGAGCTGGTCACTGCCGGTTCCGGAATTCTCGTCGATGTCGCCTCCTCGACCCCGCGTCACCTGGGCACCTCTTATCAGGTCGACCAGGCTGCGCTGGAAGCAGCGGTCGACAAGGTGATCCGGATGGACACCGCACAGAAGGCGCGCATCTGCGCCAAGGCACGGCGGGACTTTGACGTCATCCGCAGCGGTTTTGTCGAACGGCTGCAAATCCTGTTGGGCAGTGACGCGCGATGAACCTGCTGCATCTGTCGAGCGAAAAGGGATTGCGCGGCGGTGAAAACCAGCTGCTCCTTCTCGCCGGGCGGACCAAGCCGGGCATTTCCGAGTGGTATGGGGTCCCGCGCGGCTCAGGCCTTTCCAGCGCCCTCCCCGCCAGCGCCACCACGCTGCCCGTCAATTGCCGCGGGCTTCTTGATCTGGGTTCGATTGCAACAATTCGGACCCTTGCCCGCAGCGAGGACATCGATCTGATCCATGCCCACTCGAACCGGGCCCACAAGACTGCCGCGGCGGCAAAGCTCGGCCGCCGCCAGCGTCTTGTCGTCTCGCGGCGCAACGCGTTCAGATGCCGTGGCGGAATGGTGTACCAGGCTGCCGATTACTTCATCACCATTTCCGAGGCCGGCCGTCGGGCATTGCGCGCCGGCGGCATTGCCGCTGACCGCATCAGCATCATCCACGACGCGGTGGATGAGCCGGCGCTCGACGCGGCGCAACCCGAACGGCTCGGCCTTGGCGAGGATGCCACGCTGATCCTTTGCGTTGCGGCCTTCACGGCGGAAAAGGACCACAACACTCTGCTAAACGCCTGGCAGCTGGTTCAGAAGAAATGCCCCCAGGCCCACCTCGTCCTTGCGGGAGACGGGCCCGACCTTGCCCGCATCCGGGCTCAGGCAGATGGCTTGTCCCGGGTTAGCTTTCTGGGTTGGCGCAACGACGTGGCGTCGCTGATCAAGGGCGCTGACATCGTTGCTCTCGCTTCGCGCGAGGAAGGTCTTGGCTCCAGCCTGTGCGCAGCGCAATGGGCGGGCAAGCCGGTCGTGGCCACGACGGCCGGCGGCATTGTCGAAGCTGTCAGCGACCGGGAAACCGGGCTTCTGAGCCCGCCCGGCGATGCCGAGCAACTGGCGCGAAATCTCATCACATTGTCAGAGGACTCGGCGCTGCGCAGGGGATATGGCGAAGCCGCAGCCGCACGTGCGCGAAGCATGTTCTCGCTCGACACCTTCCACGCCCGGCACCTGGAGATCTATCGACGCCTGACAGGCGCCTGAGATTGCATTGTTCAAAGAAGCCTATCGCCGCGAACGAAGTTCGGCTCGGCGGTTCACATGCACGATCATGTATTTCCAGAACACCGTCTGGCCATGGATCCACGCATTCACCAGGCCCTCGACGCCACCGAGAAACCCGCGCTTGAGCACATAGGTTTTCACGAACGCTCCGGCGGCATGCCCAAATGGGCTCAAGAGGGTGACCCGGCGGCCTGTCTTTTCCAACTGCTGAGCCCCGAGCGCGGAGTAATGCTGCCCCTTGGTCAGAGCCTGTTCCAGCGACCGCACGGTGAAATGATCCATGTGGTTGGACAAGGTACCGGTCGGGCCATCGGTTTCGGCGAATTCGTGCACCAGCTTTGAATTGAACCGGGCGGCATCCCGGCGAAACAGCCGCAGCGGTGCGTCCGGCCACCAGCCCGAATGGCGAAACGGCTTGCCGAGAAAATAGGACAGCCGTGGAACGTGATAGGCTTCAAAGGCGGGATCGGCCAGTGTCGACACGATCTCCTCGGCGAGACTGGGCGGAACCCGTTCGTCGGCATCCATCGACAGCACCCATTCGCAGCTGGCCTGAGTCCGGGCGAACTCCTTCTGGTCGCCGAACCCGTTGAAATCGCGGGTGATCACCTTTGCATCGAAGGACGCTGCAATATCGCGCGTGGCATCGTCGCTGTGACTGTCCACCACCACGATCTCGTCGCAGAAAGTGAGGCTTTCGAGAAGCCCGGGAAGCATCTCCGCCTCGTTGCGGGTGATGATGACGGCGCTGATCGTCGGCTTCATGCCATTGCCTCTGTCATCGTCCGGAGCGGCTACAGCGCCACCAGACCTTCATCCTTGACCTGACGGATCGTCAGCATCGTGCGCACGGTGTCGACATTGTCGGTGGCGGTGAGCTCCTCGATGACGAAATCCTGGAAATGGCTGAGATTGCGCGCCACGCAATGCAGCAGGAAATCGCTTTCGCCCGAAACCATCCAGGTCTCGCGGACAATCGGCCATTCATTGGTCTTGGCAGCAAAGGCCTTGAGATTGGCGTCCGACTGATGCTTGAGACCGACCATGCAGAAAGCCACCAGATCAAACCCGAGGCTGGGTGCATTCAGTTGCGCCCGGTAACCGCGGATGATCCCGGCCTGCTCGAGCTTGCGAACCCGCCTCAGGCAGGGCGGCGCAGAAATTCCGACGCGTTCCGACAGGTCGACATTGGTCATGCGTCCGTCATTCTGCAATTCACGCAGGATCTTGAGATCGATTACATCGAGTTCGGCCTTGATCGCCATGAAGTCTTCCCTGGTTCGGCGCCACCATCCTGCTCGGGACGGCTGGCTCAGCGAAACTTTATTGCGTCAGCGCGCAGCATCTGTAAAGCCTCTCGGGCTCGTCTGATGCGAAGTTCTGTGCGTAACCCGGTCTCCAAGCTTGAAACCCCACCACGCTGGCACCTAAATGGGGAAAAGCCGCACTGCATCACAGCGGCGGCCGCCAATTTCTGGTATTCGTCATTGATGCGTCACCGGGGATGGCCCACACTGCCACCTCGCAATATCAGTATCAGGATCGTTCCATGTCCACTCGTCACGTCCCCGTTCTCATCATCGGCTCCGGCCCCGCCGGCTACACCGCCGCGATTTACGCCGCGCGGGCCATGCTCACGCCCGTGCTGATCGCCGGAATGGAACAGGGCGGCCAGCTGATGATCACCACAGATGTGGAGAACTATCCCGGCTATGCCGACCCGGTCCAGGGCCCATGGATGATGGAGCAGATGCTCAAGCAGGCCGAGCATGTCGGCGCGGAAATCGTCAATGACCTGGTCACCGAGGTCGAAATGACCAACCGGCCCTTCACCGTCAAAACCGATTCCGGTGCGGTGTGGACCTGTGACTCGCTGATCATCGCCACCGGCGCCCAGGCCAAATGGCTGGAAATCCCGAGCGAGAAGCAATTCATGGGCTTTGGCGTGTCGGCCTGCGCCACCTGCGACGGCTTTTTCTATCGCGGCAAGAATGTCGTGGTCGTCGGCGGCGGCAACTCGGCTGTCGAAGAGGCGCTGTACCTGTCCAATCTCGCGGCCAAGGTGACCATCGTCCACCGCCGCGATTCCTTCCGTGCGGAGAAGATCCTGCAGCAGCGGGTGTTCGAAAAGGACAATATCGACGTGATCTGGGACACCGAGGTGGTCGAGTATCTGGGCACGGCGCCGCAGCCGCCGATGCCCGCGTCGGTTACCGGCATCAGGCTCAAGAACCGCAAGAGCGGAATCACCACCGACATGCCGATCGACGGTGTCTTTGTCGCCATCGGCCACGCGCCGGCTGTCAGCCTGTTTGAAGGCAAGCTCAAGCACAAATCCAACGGATATCTGTGGACAGCGCCGGATTCGACCGCCACGGATGTGCCCGGGGTCTTTGCCGCAGGCGATGTAACCGATGATATCTACCGTCAGGCAGTGACTGCGGCGGGCATGGGATGCATGGCGGCCCTGGAGGCTGAACGCTACCTGGCAGGCCATGTCAGGCACGCGGAAGCTGCTGAATAGGCGCATGAGCGCCAGATAAAGGCCCGAGCAACGGGCCAAGGGGACGGATGCTTGGTGCCACTCGACTGGGATAAACTGCGCATTTTTCACGCGGCGGCGGAAGCGGGATCCTTTACCCACGCCGCCGAAAAACTGCACTTGTCGCAATCTGCCATCTCAAGGCAGGTTTCGGCCCTCGAGATGGACATCGGCGCCAAGCTGTTTCACCGCCATGCCCGCGGCCTGATCCTGTCTGAACAGGGCGAAATCCTCTACCAGACGGCGCATGAGGTGTTGATGAAACTGGAATCGGTCAGGAACCAGCTGACCGAAACCCGCGAACGTCCCTCGGGCAAGCTGCGCGTCACCACCACCGTCGGCTTCGGCCAGGGCTGGCTCACCGAGAAGGTGCAGGAATTCCAGACGCTTTATCCCGATGTTCAGGTGCAATTGTTGCTCGACAACGAGGAACTCGACGTCAACATGCGTCAGGCCGATTGCGCCATCCGCCTGCGCCAGCCGCAGCAGCCCGACCTGATCCAGCGGCGGCTGTTCACGGTGCATATGCACATCTACGCTTCGCCCTCCTATCTGGCGCGCCATGGCGAACCCAAGTCCATCGAAGACCTCGACAACCATCGAATCATCACCTTTGGCGAACCCGCTCCGGGCTATCTCACCGATGTGAACTGGCTTGAGACCGCCGGGCGAACGCCGGACAACCGCCGGCCGGCGCAATTGCAGATCAACAATTTGCCGGCGATCCGGCGGGCCACATTCAATGGCGCAGGCATTTCGCTGCTGCCGGATTACATGATCAACCGCGATCTGGCGCTGGTGCAGCTCAACCTGACCGCCGACATTCCCAGCTTCGACACGTACTTCTGCTACCCGGAAGAAATGAAAAACGCCGCCAAACTCAAAGCCTTCCGCGATTTCCTGGTTGGCAAGGCCCGCAACTGGAGTTTCTGACGGCTGTGGCCGCCGCTCGTCGCCCGAACCAGCCTGCGCCGGCGGGATGAGAAATTTGGCATTCCCGTCTTCGCCTATTTTTTGAGCAAATGAAAAGCCATGCAGGATCCGCATGGCTGGCATGCGCATCATTCCCTTGCGCATTGCTTAATAAACAACCATATCGACTACAGCTGATGCACCTTTGGCGGCCTACTCCTCCCAGTGCCGCCGCATGAGCTGTTCCCCTCTGGAGGTTTTTTGACCTTCATACCTATTGGGCCCGAGAGCAATCTCGAGGCCCATTTTTTTACCGTGTTCACGGCCGCGAATGCCTGTCTTTCAGGCCATGCAGGTTTCGCATGGCTGGCATGCGCACCCTTTGCTTGCACATTGCCCAATCACGCACCATATCGACTGCAGCTGATGCAGTTATGGCGGCTTACTCCTCCCAGTGCCGCCGCATGAGCTGTTCCCCTCTGGAGGTTTTTTGACCTTCATACCTATTGGGCCCGAGAGCAATCTCGAGGCCCATTTTTTTTGGTCGGGTTCGGCTCGACTGCTACTCGCGATATCGGCAGCGGCCTCATCCAACGTATAACGTCAGCTCAGTGCGCGCGACGGCAAAACAGTGGCCGGATGCCGCCCTCAAGCCGAAACCCGTCCGGCTTTCGACAGTGCACTCCCGGCAGCAGCCGCAGACTGAACCGGGTCTTCGATGCAGCCCAGACTCTGCAACGTCTCACGCATGGCCTTGTCCAGCGGTGTATGCGGTTCGGCGCCGAGAAAAGCCACCAGCCTGTCGTTTCCCATATAGACCGGCTTGCGCCACAGATAGCGCATTTCCAGCACTTCCCGGAAGAACGGCACGAAGGGCGCAGCCAGCTTCAGCAGCCACCAGGGCAAGCGCTTCACCCTCAACCACGGCCGGCCCGTCACCCGCCGTATCGACGCCGCCAACTGCTCTCCATCATGGTCCCAGACACCTTGCATGTGGAAGCGGGCAAAGGCGGGCAGGTCGTCGGCGCGCTCCAGAAGTTGCATCATGGTTTCGGCAACATCGGGCAGGTAAGCCCATTGATGGCCGACGCCCGCATCTCCCGGCGTGGTGATCATGGTCACCGCCCGACCCGGCTTGATGATCGATTCCGCCAGCCAGCCATTGGCAAAGCCGGGGCCGAAAAAGTCCCCTGCCCGCACCAGGATTACCCGGATGCCGCGGCGCGACGCGTCCTCAAGCCGTTGCTCCAGCTGGACCCGGATCTTGCCCTTGTGGGTTGTCGGGCGCTGCGGACTGTCTTCGGCGATGGCGAGGTATTCTTCCGGTCCGTAGTTGTAGACCGTGCCCGGCATCAGGATCCGCGCGCCAACCGCTTCCGCAGCTGCGATCGTGTTTTCAACCATCGGCACCACCAGCTTGCCCCAGTTGCGGTAACCGGGAGGATTGACCGCATGCACGATCAGATCCACGCCCCTGGCCGCATTCATCACGTCGTCGCGGTTCATTGCATCACCCCCGACCCACTCGTAGTGCGGCGTTTTCCGAGCCTGGGTCGCAGCGTCGCGGTGCATTGCCCGCACGGTGTAACCGCGGTCCAGCAGCGACTTGGCGACAGCGGAACCAATGCCGCCGGTTGCCCCGAGCACCAGTGCAGTCTGCATCTCGGGCTCTGTTTGCGTGTGTGTCATATCCGTTCTCCATCAATTGCGATGAGCCGAATATGCCGACGGACATTGCTAAACGTAATTGCGTATTTGCGTTGAATTGCTATACATTATTGCATGAGCAACCTTGCACTCGACTGGGATCATTACCGCACTTTTCTGGCGATCCTTGAGCATGGATCCCAATCGGCAGCAGCCCGGGCGCTGGGGATCACGCAGCCCACCGTGGGCCGGCACCTCGACGCCCTCGAGCAGGCCGCGGGCAAGCCACTGTTCTTTCGTTCATCCAGGGGATTGCTGCCGACGGAGACCGCGCTGAGTATGCGCAGCTATGCCGAGACCATGGCGGCAAGTGCTGCGGCCCTTGCGCGCGCTGCCTCTGGCAACAGTGAAAATCCTGAAGGCACGGTGCGCATCAGCGCCAGCGAGGTGATCGGGCTCGAGGTGCTGCCGCCAATCCTGGCTGAGCTGCAGGAGCGGTATCCTTCGGTGACCATCGAGCTGTCGCTCTCCGATGCTCTTGAAGACCTGCTCGCGCAACAGGTCGATATCGCCGTGAGAATGATCGAACCGACCCAGGGCGCGCTGGTCAGCCGCAAGATCGGCGGCATTCCTGTCGGGATCTTTGCGCATCGCCGTTACCTCGAGCGCTACGGCTGCCCGGAAACCGTCGAGGACCTGTCCCGGCACCGGGTGATCGGTTTCGACCGACAACTCACTTACGTCCGCCAGGCCATCAAGGCCTACCCGGTGATGGCCGGGATCAGTTTCAGTTTTCGCACCGACAGCAATGCCGCCCAGCTGGCGATGATCCGAACTGCAGGCGGCATCGGCATGTGCCAGGTCGGATTGGCCAGCCATGATCCGGATCTGGTGGAACTGCTGCCCGGGCAGTTCGACCTGCAGCTGAAAACGTACCTGGTCATGCACGAGACCTTGAGAACGGTTCCACGCTGCCGGGTTGTCTTTGATGCGCTGGCCGACGGCTTGCTGGCCTATCGCACCAGCTCATCGACCGCAGCGCCCTGATCCACCGGCAGATGTTTCGTACCTGTTGGACCCGCCTTTCCCGCCGCTGCGACTGTCAGCCCGTCATTCGGCTCCGAACGCTTGAAAAATTCTGTGATCCGCATACCCCGTGTCTTGCGTAAGCAAAGCCAAAGGCCCGATGGAACCTTGGCCCCGCAACACCGTTTGATGGTAACGGCCCCTTGTTCCATGCCTCAGGAGTGACAATGCGCATTACCATGATCCTCAATCAGGAAGGCGGCACCATTCGTGGAATGGATGCTCAGCAGTTCGCTGATATGGCCTGCGCAAAACTGTCCCAACGGGGCCAGGAATGCGAGGTCCGGCTGGTTTCTGGCAAAGATCTGATCAAGACCCTCGACCAGGTGGCGGAGGACCCGGACACCGGCACCATCGTGGCCGGCGGCGGCGACGGCACGATCTCCGCGGCAGCGGGTGCCTGCTTCAAATCCGGCAAGACCCTGGGCGTGCTGCCGATGGGCACCATGAACATGTTTGCCCGCAGCCTCACTTTGCCACTTGATCCCGCAGAGGCGCTCGACGCACTTGTCGAAGCCGACGAGATGCCGCTGGACATCGCCACCGCCAATGGCCGCCCTTACGTGCATCAGTTCTCGGTCGGGCTGCACGCCCGTCTGGTGCACCAGCGATCACGGCTCGACACCTCGACCCGGCTGCGCAAGATCACCTCCACCATCAAGTCGCTTGGCCGGGTCATTCTCAAGCCGCCGCGCTTCGGCGTCGAGGTTGACACCGGCACCGGTCGCAACCGCCAGATCGTCTCCGCCGTCTCCGTTTCCAACAACCTGTTCGGCGACACTCCGCTGGCCTATGCGGCACAGCTCGATGAAGGCGTTCTGGGCGTTTACCGCTCCCGTGCGCTGGAACCCGGAACGGTGTTCCGGATGACCCTGCACGCCGCCATCGGCCGACTGAGGGAAGACCCGGACATGAGTGTCGAACCGGCGCTCAAGGTCAAGTTGGTGTTCCCCAACGCCCGCAAGGGATCGAAAGCCGCCATAGACGGCGAGATCGTTCCGCTTGAGCAGGAGGTCGAATGTGTCTGCCACCCCGGCGGGCTTCGCACTCTCGTTCCCAAATCCTACTCCGCCAGCGCCGCTGCCCCCGCACCGGATCTCAAAACGGCATAGGCTCGTACCGGCCTCAAACTGAAAGGCAAATTCATGACCCGTCCCATCCGCCACACCCGGCGCTCCACAGCAACACCTGCGACCGGTTTCGAGGCGGCACGATGATCCCGGCGGGCTTTCTCAAGGCATGGGCCGGGACTGCACTGTTCCTTCTCGCAATTGACGCTCTCTGGCTGGGTATCGTCGCGAGGGGTTTTTACGCCCGCCAGCTTGGCGATCTGATGCTTGACCAGCCGCGGTTGGGAATCGCTGCGATCTTCTATGTGATGTATTCCGGGGTCGCGGTTCTGCTGGCGTCCGCCCCGGCCTTCCGCTCCGGATCGCTGCAGGACGCACTGATGCTGGGCGCCATTCTCGGATTTGCCGCCTACGGCACCTATGACATCACCAACATGGCCACGTTGAAAAACTGGCCCGTCACCATGAGCCTCGTCGACATGGCCTGGGGCACGCTGCTCACAGCTGCCGCCTCGGCCGTCGGCTTCTGGCTGCTGCGCTGGGTCTGAACCAAAAACGGCCGCCCCGGAGAGGCGGCCGCATGTCACGATTGGACGGTTTGAAACTTTGATCTGAGCCGATCAGCGCAGCGAGGCGCAGAACCGCTGGATCCGGCTGCAGGCTTCTTCCAGCAGTTCCTCCGACGTGGCGTAGGAGATGCGGAAGTTCGGACCCTGGCCGAAGGCCGAGCCATGCACAACGGCAACGCCTTCGGTCTCGAGCAACTCGGTGACGAAGTCCTCGTCGGTTTCGATTACCTTGCCGGACGGCGCGGTCTTGCCGATCAGCCCGGCGCAGGACGGGTAGACGTAGAACGCGCCTTCAGGCACCGGGCACTCGATGCCGTTTGCCTGGTTGAGCATCGACACCACCAGGTCGCGGCGGCCGCGGAAGATCTCCTGGTTGGTCTTGATGAAATCCTGGGTGCCATTGAGCGCCTCGACCGCAGCCCATTGCGCAATCGAACAGGCGCCCGACGTCTGCTGCCCCTGGATCATGTCCATAGCCTTGATCAGTTCCAGCGGGCCGGCGGCATAGCCGATGCGCCAGCCGGTCATGGCATAGGCTTTCGACACTCCGTTCATCGTCAGCGTGCGGTCATAGAGCGAAGGCTCGATCTGTGCCGGCGTGGTGAAGACGAAATCGCCATAGGTCAGGTGCTCGTACATGTCGTCCGACAAGATCCAGACATGCGGATGCCGCATCAGCACTTCGGTCAGCGCCTTCAGCTCGGCTTCGGTATAGGCCGCACCCGAGGGGTTGGAGGGCGAGTTGAACATCAGCCACTTGGTCTTCGGCGTGATCGCGGCTTCCAGATCGGCAGCCGCCAGCTTGAAGCCGTTCTCGATGGTGGTCGGGACGAACACCGAGGTGCCGCCGCAGATCGCCACCATTTCGGGATAGCTGACCCAATAGGGCGCAGGGATCACGACTTCGTCGCCGGGGTTCAGTGTCGCCATGAAGGCGTTGAACAGGATCTGCTTGCCGCCGGTGCCGACGATGGTCTGCTGCCAGTCGTAATCAAGATTGTTCTCGCGCTTGAACTTGGCGGCAATCGCCTTGCGCAGCTCCGGAATGCCCGAAACAGGCGTGTACTTGGTCTCTCCGCGATTGATCGCATCGACCGCCGCGGCCTTGATGTTGTCCGGGGTGTCAAAATCCGGCTCACCGGCGCCAAGCCCGATCACGTCACGGCCTTTCGCTTTGAGTTCCCGCGCCTTCTGGCTGACGGCAATGGTGGCGGACGGTTTGACCCGGGAAAGGGCGTTGGCGAGAAAGGCCATGGAATGCGCTCCGGTGCTAAGACGAAAATGCAAGGGACGCGGCGCCCGCGCCCGTTGCTTTCTATGTCGCAACCCGGCCCGTGATGCAAGCCGCCAGCTAAGCTTGTAACGGTTCATTTAACTTTGAAGAAAGATTTGACCCTTACACTTGGAAACCGACATTAAACGGAAATCGGAGTCCAGGACATGATGACCGGACAACGCGAACCGCATTTTTTACAGGACGACCGGGGCTTCTACACGACCTCCTACGGACCCTTTGTCCTTCGATCGGCCTTCCAGCCCATTTTCAGCCAGAACGACGAAGGTCATCTGACCATCGAGGCGTTCGAGGCCCTGATCCGCGCGCAGCAGGACGGCAAGCCGGTTTCCCCTCCCCGCTTCTTCTCCATGGTCGAGAAGGCCGACGCCCTGACGGTCGACACGCTGTGCCGTGAATTGCACATTCTCAACATGGGCAAGCTCGGCCGGCGCAAGGCAAGGCTGTTCATCAACTTCAATCCCAGCCTGTTTGACGACATTTCGGACATCGATGCGGAGGTCGACCGCATGGTCGATGTCACCGTCCGGGCGGGCTTGCGGCCCGGCAGGATCGTCTGTGAAATCACCGAACAGGGCAGCGGCAACGAGAACGTTCTCAACCGGCTTGTCGGCGGACTGCGCTCGCGTCTGTTCAAGATCGCGGTCGATGACTTCGGCGCAGACGATTCCGACTCCAAGCGGGTCGATGATCTCAGGCCCGACGTGCTCAAGTTCGATGCCGCCTGGGTGCGCCGTTTCACCGAAACCTCGGCCGGCATGGGGCTTCTCAAGCTGATGGTGGCCCAGTTCATCGAACGCGGCATCACCGTGCTGTTCGAAGGGCTTGAGGAAGAACACCAGATCGAGTTCTGCCAGACGATCGGCGTGCAGCTGATGCAGGGCTATGCGCTCGCGCGTCCGGAGATCGTGCCCCGAACCTTCGATGACCGCTTCCCCGAGCCTGAACTCACCCAGGTCGGCGACACTCTCCGTCCCGGCTACGCCCGGGTGCCGCTGCATGAGACTGTCGTAGCCGCTCCGGCAAGCGACGTCCCCCTTCGCGCCGTGCCGCCACGCCGCGCTGCAGCCTTCGGCAAACGGGTACGTTAACCCGAAACACAATCTTGACACGACAATAGTCCGCCACGGCCACAATCCGGTCCGATTGGCGACGCCTTCCGACCGTTAGATGCGCCCCGAACAGCAAAGAACGGGGAATGACAATGATACCGGAAGATGACTTCCTGCTCGCCAGGCCCGCACGCAAGGAAACCGTCACAGTGGTGAGGATAGCGCTGATCGCGCTGATGGGGTGCCTGCTCTTGATGGCCGTCCTCATGCTCCAGGCCCGCGCCGAACCCGATGCGATGCTCCAGCGCCAGATCGAAAAAACCCAGGACCCGATCGGCAAACCCTCCGGCCACCCGATGGGTATCAGACAGCAGTAGCGCTCGCAGCCGGGGCGTGGACCGCATCCCGGAATGCGGCGAGGTCGGCAATCGCCGCATCCGGGCTCGACAGGCCCGACACGGTTACCGGCAATCCGTTTTCTCGTTCGATCACCAGCGACCCCGCGCCGGTGATCCAGCCCGAAAGCCCCCGCCGCACCGACGCCCGGCTGACCGCGGCATAGGGGATCGCCACCGGATCACGGGCGGGAAATCCCGGATGCGCCTCAAGGTAAGCTGCGTGCAGCGTCAGCCGGGTGGTCGACAGCCGCAGGCCGGCATAGGCCAGCAGCAAGGGAACCCCGATGACCAGCACGATCATGCAGACCCGGGCCAGCGGGCCGTTTCCCCGGTCCCCCAGGACAAGCGCGAACAGCAGGGTGCCGTAGCCCGCCGCCACCACCAGCGCGGGAAGAAAAAGCGCAACGGCGCTGGCCCGCCATGCAGACTGGTGCGAGGCCTCTTCGGCGACAGGGAGAACATGTTGTGTATGCGAATCAGCGCTGTCCATGAAAGCCGAGTTTAGACGGATTTCGGCCACCGTCACGCCTGGCCATCCAGCACCGGCCCTTTTCTGACGCTCTGGACGCACCATATCCCGTTGAGGATGCAAACACCGAGAGTAATTGAGGCAGCACATGGCACACATTCATCCCCCCGCAATGCAGCTCCCCGCGATGCAACACAGCATCAAGACACTCATCGGCGTCTCGGCCGCCCTTCTGTTCGGCGTAGTGAGTGGCGCTCAGGCACAGGAAACCATCCCCACCCAGGATGTTGATATCGAGGTGGAAGTGCTTGCAACCGGGCTCGACCACCCCTGGGGCGTGGAGCCGCTTCCCGACGGTTCGCTGCTTGTCACCGAGCGCAGCGGCGCGCTGCGCCTGATCCGGAATGGCGAAACGTCCAGCCCCATATCAGGGCTTCCGGACATCGCGGTTGCCGGTCAGGGTGGATTGCTGGACGTCGCTCTTGCCAATGATTTCGCCACCAGCCGCACCATTTTTGTCAGCTACTCCACCCGTGGCGACGCTGGCCTCGGCACCGCCATCGCCCGGGCGCGCCTGTCGGAAGACGGCACTGCACTGTCCGATGTCCAGGAGATTTTCCGCATGAACCGGTTCACCGGCGTTGGCCGGCATTTCGGCTCCCGCCTCGCTGTGGCCCCGGACGACACCATCTTCTTCACCATCGGCGACCGGGGCGAAAGCGAGCGGGCCCAGGACCTCGACGATCACGCCGGCGCCGTGCTCCGGATCAATGCCGATGGCACGGTGCCCAGCGGCAACCCCTATGCCGACGGCGGCGGCGCTGCCGAAATCTGGTCGTCAGGACACCGCAACCCGCAAGGCCTCGATATCGACCCCGAGACCGGCGTGCTCTATGCGGTCGAACACGGCGCCCGCGGCGGCGACGAGGTCAACCGGCCGCAGCCGGGCAGGAATTACGGCTGGCCCGAAATCTCCTATGGCCGGCATTATTCAGGCGCTGAAATCGGCATCGGCACTGCCGCCGAAGGGTTTGAGCAGCCGGTGCATTACTGGGATCCATCGATCGCGCCGGGTGGCATGGCCGTCTATCGCGGCGAGATGTTCCCCGAATGGGATGGCGACATGCTGGTCGCGGCCCTGAAGTTCCAGTTGCTGGTCCGGCTTGACCTCGACGACGAAACCGGCGAAGTGCTCACCGAAGAACGGATGCTCAAGGGCGACTACGGACGCATTCGCGATGTCCGCGTCGATGCCGATGGCTCCGTGCTGCTGGCAACCGACGAAGACAATGGTTCGATCCTGCGCCTGTCTCGCGCGCCCGATTGAGAAGATTGAGGGCTCTGCCCGGACCAAAACCGACCGGGCAGCGGCTGGCCATTTCCGCCACGCCGCACCGGGCATCTGAGAGAACCGAGACAGACAATGTTGAAAACCATCCTGTTGTGCGCCCTCCTGCTGGTTGGCGCAGTCATTGCCGCATTCATTCTGTACGGCCGCGAACGCAGCTGGGAACTGCTGGCCGGATCACCCGACCGTGGCCAGCGCGATTTCAGCACCAACCAGCGCAGCCCGACCGACAACGACGCGCTGGCCTGCAGTCCCGGCCTGTGCACCGACCCCGATTTCGAGATCGCGCCATTTGATGATGCGCCGGCAATCGCCATCGAACGTCTGTCGCAAAGGCTGATAGCGACCGATCCGCTGGCCCGCCGGGTCGATGACCGCAAGGATGCGGCCAAGGCCCGTTTTGTCACCTACTCGCCGCTGATGCGGTTTCCCGATGTCATCCATCTCGAAGCCCGGCCCATGCCTGACGGCCGCACCGGGATCATGGCCTATGCCCGGGCCCAGCTGGGCAAGAGCGACATGGGCAAGAACCGGGAGCGCCTGCGGTCCCTGTTCAGGACACCCTGAGGCCAGGACACACCGATCCGCCCTCGGTCCGCGCGGGGCAACAATGGCGCCAGCGCTTGACCGGAGTTGATCCCGGATGCACTATCGAATGTGGAATTTGATATATGAGCATCAACCGCAATCATCATGGGAGGGTTGGCCGATGAAAGTTCTGAAAATCGCAATGGTCGTGGTTGCAGTAGGCACCCTGTCTGCCTGCACGACCGCCGAGAAAACAGCGAGCGGTGCCGGCGTTGGTGCAGCCGTTGGAGCAATTGCCTTCAACAGCGCCGGTGGTGCAGTTGCCGGCGCGCTGATCGGTGGTTTTGGAACCTACCTGGTCGAAACATCCGATGGCCGATGCCAGTACCGCAACTCCCGGGGCAAGGTCTACACAACCCGCTGCCACTGGCACCGGTAGCAACAACCTCTCTGGCCTGATTTCAGACCGGTCTGCGGCTTGCAGGCCGGCTCGGCTATGCGAACGCTGCAAGGCCCAGGCGTGGGCCAGATGCCACTTGCGGCCTAGGTTTCACATGACCGTCCCAGTCGCCGAACGCCTGATGGTTTGAACGAACCGCCGATCTGGAGCCCGTCGGCTTTGCGGCCCTGCGCTTGTTTCCGCCCCCTTGCCCGCGCTGACCGCAGCTGATAGCCGTCCGCGACACTCATTGTTCCGGACCCTCTCATGCCGCGCTATCTTGCCAATCTGTTGCTTCTTCTTGCCGGGGCCACCTGGGGTGCGGGCTTCGTTGCCCAGTCGACTGCGATGGACAATATCGGTCCATTCCTGTTCATCGGCCTGCGCTTTCTAATCGCCGCGATCTTGCTGGCGCCGTTTGCCTGGCTGGAATCGCGAAAGGCCGCCGTGCCGGTGTCGACCGCTCATTTGCGCGGCTTCGCGCTGACCGGCCTGGTGCTGTTTCTCGGCATGGGGCTGCAGCAGGTGGGACTGCTCTTCACCACGGTGACCAATTCGGGCTTCCTGACCGGGCTATACGTGGTGTTTGTCCCCTTCATCACGCTGCTGTTCCTGGGGCAGCGGCCGCACCCGGTGATATGGCCGGCGGTACTGATGACCTTCATCGGCATCTGGATGCTCGCCGGCGGCAGCCTGGTCAGTCTCAACAATGGCGACTTCCTGACCATCGCTTGCGCGGTGATGTGGGCGCTTCAGGTCATTCTGGTCGGGCGCTATGTCGGGCCGAGCGGTCGCCCGCTGACCCTTTCCTTCGTGCAGTTCGCACTGACGTCGGCGCTCGGCCTCGGCGTCGGTGCCGCGGTCGAAACCGTCGACCTGGCCGCGATCATGGCCACGCTGCCGGAAATCCTCTTCGCCGGATTGTTCGCCACCGGGCTGGCCTTCACCTTGCAGGTGATCGGACAGCGCTACACCACCGCGCCGCAAGCCGCGATCTTCCTGTCGACGGAGTCGCTGTTCGCAGCCCTTTTCGGCGCCGTCATCCTCGGAGAACAGATCCCCGCACTTGGTTATGCCGGCGGCTTGCTGATCTTCATCGCCATTCTGCTGGCCGAACTTGGTCCGGTGCTCAGGCCAAAGCCTGCATCCTGATCCAGTTTTGATCCTTGTCTGCGCGGTTCGTGATCGAACCCGCTGGAGCCTGGCCGCAAGCCCGCCATAATCCGGGCGGAACCGGGGCACTCAGAACTCCTTCATTGCTCGGCTGTTTGCCGCTCGAGCATGCGCAACACCTGATTTTGGCGCACCGCCCTTCGCCACAATATGGCAAGATTATGTCATTGATATTGTTCGATTTATTTACGCCAAGTGATTTGCCATTGACCTCTCCCGGCAGCAAATTCAGCCCTGCAGGCACCACTTCCGGTGCATGCACAACAAGGGAGACGACTATGAAGAAGATCCTTATCGCCACCGTTTCAGTGCTCGGTTTTGCAGGCGCAGCCTTTGCTGCCGAAGTCGAAGGCGTGGTCACCAATTACGATCCCGCAACCAAGATGATCGTCCTGGAAAGCGGCGAGGCATTCACCCTTGCCGATGGCGTCCAGCTCGACGGCCTGCAGCCGGGTGGCAAGGTCGTCATCACCTATGACGACGGCACCACCGACGCCACCGCAGTCAGCGTCGTGGAGTGATGCCCACGGCCCGGCCAGGTCAAAATCGGCCTGCCGGGCCGGACATCAGGGGCCTGAAAAGTGGACAAAAAGCCAGATCGATCTGATCGGATCATGGCAAAATTAAGCCGGTTTCAGCCTTGAAAAATATGTTTTTTCGCCGCTTGCGCGGCCCCACAAACCGGCGCATATCAGCGCCGCCCCGCTGCAACCGACTTCAGTCTGGCACCTCTGCCAGCCGGTTGCGGATCGGCTAACAACCTATGGAAAACAACATGAAAAAGATCGTTGCAATCGCTTTCGCATCCGCAGCCATGCTCTCGACCGCCTTCGCCGGCGAAATCGAAGGCGTCGTCAAGAACTTTGACGCTGCTGCAAGCACCGTTGAACTGGAATCCGGTGAAGTCTACACCGTTGCCGAAGGCGTCGAAGTCGAAGGCATCGAAGCTGGCAAGACCGTGATGATCATGTTTGACGATGGCACCACCGAAGCCACCGACATCGCGATCGTCGAGTAATCGTATAGGCTTGGCCGGAGCAGCCTTGGCGCTCCGGCCAGGAACGCCGACGTGCATTGGCAGACGTCACCAAACTTTTGCTTGCCAATTTCCGACAAACCAATCATCTTTGATATGTTCGGGCAATTTGCGAACACGGGAAGACCAGAATCATGCGCGCCGAAGCCGCACAAAAAACTTCGGATGACTTCAACAAAAGCCCACACGGCAAGCCGTGTGAAGGGGCGGAGTCATTAAAATCAGGACCTTTCCACACACTTCAAGAACTGCCTGCCATAACCCCCGCGCAAATGCGGGATATGACATGATGCTCGCCAACCGGATAAACTGAGTGGAGACCGGAAGGCAACCAAAGGACCTGACAGCATGGGTGAAACCGGTACCGTAAAATTTTTCAACGTCGACAAGGGTTTTGGCTTTATCAAGCCAGACAATGGCGGTGCGGACATCTTCGTTCACATCTCCGCAGTTCAGGCTTCGGGTATGACCGGCCTTGAGGAAAACCAGAAGGTCGCTTTCGACACCGAGCCCGACCGCCGTGGCAAGGGACCGAAGGCCGTTAATCTGCGCCTCGCCTGATTGACACCCAAATCTCACGATCAGAAAGCCCGGCGCCGCACTCGCCGGGCTTTTTCATGTGCGAAAGCTTAAAAACAGGTCATTGTCTGACCAGAGGACAAAGTTTAATATTTCGTTCAGCTGACGTTCAGCTTGATCTCGATAGGTTGAATTCACGCCGGAAGCACCGGCTGCACCAGATATCAACCGGGAAGGACTTCCGATGAACATGTTTGCAAAGAAGCTCAGCATTTCCCTGCTCACCGTAGCGACCTTCGTCACGCCGCTGACCGCCGGTTCTGCCTACGCCGGCGAGGAGGAGTTCCGATACCATCAGGGCCAGCGCGGCTGGAACAATCCCGATGACAACCGGCACTGGGTAAGACCCGGCCAAAGCAGGCACGGCGGTCATCGCATCCATCGCCGGCATCACAACAACAATGATGCCATCGCGCTCGGCATCATCGGCCTCGGAGCTGCCGCCATCATCGGCGGAGCCATTGCCAACTCCAACAACCCGCGCGTCATCTACCGGCAGCCGTCTGCGCCGCGGGCAGTGAGCGGCGGCAAGTATCAGCCCTGGAGCAAATCCTGGTACCGCTATTGCTCGAACAAGTTCCGCTCGTTCAACGCATCGACCGGCACCTACCGCGGCTATGACGGACGCGACCACTTCTGCGTCGCCAGATAACACCGCTCCGCATTCAGGACTCGCAATCAAGACCGGCCTTCGCCCCTCGGCGAGGCCGGTTTTTTCGTGCAGATGGAAGCATTGGGCACGCGCCCTAATGCATGTCGCGTTCAAATGAATTCATTTGAACGACAACGAACATGCATCATTTCCAAGTTCTACAGCGACCTTTGCGCATCCGATTGGATGCGCGGCGCTGCAGAAGGCAGAGGTTGACGCGGTGATCGCAGCCTGTGACGCCCGATGAACGCGTGGCTGCATGTCCCGAATTCAGCAGCCAATAAAGGCCATCATGAAATTCTTCCGGTAACCGGCCGCCTGTACCTCGCAATTCCTGGATACCAGGCACAAACGCGGGCGACAAAAAGCAAACCCGCCCGCCAAATTTGCGTCACGTCGTTAACGAGCAATTAAAGCCTTGGCCCTATCTCAATAAAGCCTCACAGCCGCGAGAACCCGGCTCTCACTAAACCTTTCAAAGCTTGGCGACCATGAAAAACCTCAAGATATCGCATCAACTTTTTCTTTTGATCGGCGCCCTCATGGTGGCCTTCTCTGCGGTGACTTACTTCCAGATCAAGTCGGCCTCGGAATCCATTTACACCGAGCGTTACGACATGCTTCGCACGCAGGTGGAGACGGCCATGTCTGTTCTGGAGACATACCATGCCAAGGAAGTGGCCGGCGAGCTGACCCGGGAGGAAGCCCAGGCACAGGCCTACGCGCTTCTCACGGATATTCGCTACGAGCCGAACGGCTATTTTTTCGGGCTCGATACCGACGTCACCATGCGTTTCCATCCCAGTGCCGGCCTCGTAGGGCAAAACAAGAAGGGCTTCGTCGACAAGCAGGGCAACATGCTGTTTGACGACATCATCGCCGTCTCCAAGACCGGCGGTGGACGTACTCAGTATGTTTGGGAAAAGCCCGGCGACAAGAGCGGCGAACTGTTCCCGAAAGCCAGCTACTCGGCACCGTTCGCTCCGTGGAATCTGGTCATCGGCACCGGCGTTTACATTGATGACCTGGCGGCACAGGTCCGCGCGTCGGTCTGGAAAGCCGTATCGATCGGACTGGCAGTATTCGGACTGGGCATTGCCGCGGCATTCCTGGTCATTCGCGGCATCTCCCGGCCTTTGACAGCCATTCACGATGCGCTTGAAGCCGTTGCCGACGAAAATGTGAGCATCGAGATTCCTCACACCGACATGGGCAACGAAGTCGGCCAGATGGCAAAAGCAACAAAGGCGTTGCAGCAAAAGGTTCGTGAGCGCCAGGAAATGGCCCGCAGCCAGGAACAGCAGAGCCGCGAGCTCGACAACGAACGCCAGCAGAACACCCAGTTGCAGCAGGACCAGGCGGACCAGCAGGCCCGGGTCGTCAAGACAATCGGCGACGCCCTGAAAGTCATGGCGTCAGGTGATCTGACAGTGCGCTGTGCTGAACTTGGTCCGAAATACGCAGAACTGCGTGACAACTTCAACGAAGCACTTTCGCTTCTCGAAGCGGCGATGGCCAAGGTCAGCGCCAAGGGTGTCGACATCAGCGGGTCGAAGGAAGATATCCGCCGTGCCTCCAACGAACTCTCTCAGCGCACCGAGCGCCAGGCTGCAAGCCTGGAAGAGACCTCCGCGGCCCTCGACGAATTGACTGTGGCAGTCCGCCAGACCGCCGAAGGCGCCCATGAAGCCGCCGAACGCGTCACCTCGATCAGCGGTGAAGCCACCAAGTCCGATACCATCGTGGCTGAAGCAATCGGCGCAATGAGCGGCATCGAGCAATCCTCGTCCGAGATTTCCAAAATCATCGGCGTCATCGACGAGATTGCCTTCCAGACAAACCTGCTGGCGCTCAATGCCGGCGTTGAGGCAGCGCGTGCCGGCGAAGCCGGAAAAGGCTTTGCCGTTGTCGCCCAGGAAGTCCGCGAACTGGCGCAGCGTTCGGCGGCCGCTGCCAAGGAGATCAAGGACCAGATCTCCAACTCCTCCGGCAAGGTTCAGAACGGCGTCCAGCTTGTCGGAGAGGCCGGCGAAGCGCTCAAGCGCATCTCCGATCAGATCAAGTCCGCCAACGAGATTGTCACCAAGATTGCCCATTCCGCCTCGGAACAGGACACCACCTTGCGCTCGATCTCCTCATCCATGAACGAGCTCGACGTGGTGACCCAGCAGAACGCCGCCATGGCTGAAGAGACCACGGCATCAGCGGAAGTGCTGGCCAATGACACCGAAGGCCTGCTGGACTTGATCCGCGGCTTCAAGGTGTCAGACAATGCCTCCGCCACCGGTCACGACCTCAGGAACATGGCCGAAACCATGCGCCGGGCCAGCTGACCTGCCAGCACAATGCCAAAAGGCCGCCGCGAGAGATCGTGGCGGCCTTTTGCTTTTTCACGGATCAGGCAGCAAGCTGTTGCACGGCCTGAGAACGCGCCCTACAGCCCTTTCAGGAACGGGTTGCTGCGGCGCTCGTCGCCGATCTTTCCGCCGGGACCATGGCCGCAGATGAAGCCTGTCTCGTCACCCAGCGGAAACACCTTGTCGCGGATCGAGTTGAGCAGCGTCTGGTGGTCGCCGCCCGGCAGGTCGGTGCGGCCGATGGAGCCGGCAAACAGCACGTCGCCGAGATGGGCAAAGCCCTCCGCCCGATTGTAATAGATCACGTGACCCGGCGCATGGCCGGGCGTGTGCGACACTTCGAATTCATGCGTTCCGAACGAGACCGTGTCGCCATCCTTGAGCCACTGGTCGGGCGTGACATTGCGCACTTCCATGTCCAGCCCGAACATTTTGGCCTGCGCCTCGAGGCCCGACAGCAACGGCAGGTCATCTTCATGCGGGCCGATGATCTTGACGCCGAGCTTCTCACGCAGCTCGTCGGCCCCGCCGGCATGGTCGATATGGCCATGGGTCAGCCAGATCGCCTCAATGGTCAGGCCGTTCTCGGTGATGGTCTGCAGGATGACTTCGACATCTCCGCCCGGATCAACCACCACACCGGACTTGGTGTCCTGGTCAAACAGCACCGTGCAGTTCTGCTGGAACGGGGTGACGGGGATGATCCCGGCTTGCAAATTGCCCATGATGGTCATTGTCCTTGTTCGGCGACTCGTTTCCAGCAAGGTGAACGGACGGAAGCGCGATGTCACCCTCCGCTCCGGACTGTTTTTGCGTCTTCGCCCGATGAGCGGAGCGGGTCCCGCGCTGGCTTTGCCTACAGCACCGCGCATCCTCTTGGGTGCGCAAAGGCTGCTGTATCGCTTTGAAATGATGCATCTACGTTATGGTTCAAGTGAGTCCATTTGAACGCGACATGCATCAGCCCGCAGCGGGTCCCTCGTCATCATCGTCGCGCGACGTGTTGCGGCCATCACCCTTGCCGTTGTCGATTGTCTTGCCGCCGTCACCCTTATTTTCCGCGTCAGAAGCATCCGGCCTTTCCAGTTCCAGCGAACCGGAATAGGTGATCTGCGGGAACGGAATCGAGATACCGTGTTCGTCAAAGGCGATCTTGCCGGCCTTGGTCATTTCGCGGCTGGTCACCCACCAATCAGCCGATTTGGTCCAGTAACGCAAGGTAATCGCCACCGCGCTGTCACCAAGTTCGGAAACATAGGCCCAAGGCTCGGGATCGCGCAGCACCCGCTCGTCAGACTTGGCCAGATCCAGCAGAACCGACTGCGCCTTCTCGATATCGTCCTCGTAGCCGATACCGATGACGAGGTCATGGCGCCGTTCGGGCAGACGCGAGTAATTGGTCACCGGCACGTTCCACAACTGTGAATTCGGCGCCATGCGGTACAACCCGTCAAGCGTTTGCAACTCGGTCGCAAAAAGCCCGATTTCCTTGATCGTGCCGGAAATGCCATCGGCATCGATATATTCCCCCACCCGGAACGGACGCAGCACCAGAAGCATGATGCCAGCGGCAATGTTCTGCAGCGTGCCTTGCAGCGCCAGGCCGATTGCCAGGCCGGCGGCACCCAGAGCGGTGATGATCGAAGCCGTCTGGACGCCGAACTGGCCCAGCACCATGATGACGACAACCACCAGCACGGCGTAGCGGACAAACACGGAGAAGAAGCCGGAAACGGTGGGGTCCACCCGGTGCGTGTGCTTGAGCAGGCTCTTGACCCAACGCCCCAGCAGGCGCGAGACGGTCCAGCCCACGATCAGGATCAGGATCGCGCCGATCACCGAAAAGGCATAGGTCACGAACAGCACTTGCAGGCCGTCAAACGCGTCAGCCCAACCTCCCAACATTTGCCCCAATTGGGATTCGGATGCAGTCGTCGTCTGATCTTCCATGCTGTCTCATCACCTTTTCAAATCGATTTTCGCGTACATCTTAGCCGATGCACCGAACATCGGAACGCTTTCGGCGGCATTTGGTTCCATCTTGATGCAAATATTTTTCGCACGGTCCCGGCCCCACGCATGACCCACGCCAAAATCGACGGCGGCAACTGGCGTTGCGGCGGTCAGACAGGAAGCGCCCCGCTCTCTTTCAGCGTGTCGAGCACGATCGCGGTTTTGACGTGCTGCACCGATTCATGCGGCAGCAGCACATCGCTGACAAAGGCTGACAGGCTGCGCAGATCAGGCGTCACCACCTTGATGATGTAATCCATCTCCCCGGTCAGCGAATAGGCCTCGAGCACCTCGGGCAGGCCGCCGATCAGCCGCGCGAACCGCTGTGCATTGTCGCGATTGTGCGTCGCCAGCGTCACCGTGATCAGGTTGACGATGCCGATGCCGAGCTTTTCGCGGTCGAGGTCCGCGCGGTAGCCACGGATATAGCCTTCCTGCTCGAGTCGCGTGCGCCGGCGCGAGCATTGCGAAGCCGACAGGTTGATCTTTTGCGACAGCTCGTTGTTGGTCAGCCGCCCGTCCTGCTGCAACAGCCGCAGCAGCTTCCGATCGAACTCATCCAGATGCACAGTCACCATCACAAATTCCATTCATATGCACAATACATGCATCATTCTCCGCTATCGCGCGATGAATGCATGCACCTTGCAGCGAATATGCAGCATCATGCGCAACAGTCAACCAGCGCGGGCGAGCATGATCCGTGCGGACAAAAGAGGAGAGACAAGATGGGCCCGTTCCCCCACGACGCACCGCGCGCAACCATTTCGCAAGACAATCCGGCCGGCACCAACGGATTCGAATTCGTAGAATTCGCCCATCCCGAGCCCGAAAAGCTCGAAGCCCTGTTTGCCCGCATGGGTTACGAGCCCGTCGCGCGCCACCGCAGCAAGGCGATCACCGTCTGGCGCCAGGGTGACATCAACTACATCCTCAACGCCGAAAAGGGCTCGTTCGCCGACCGCTTCGTCAGCATCCACGGCCCCTGTGCGCCCTCGATGGCCTGGCGCGTTGCCGACGCCAAGCAGGCACTGGCGCACGCCGTCTCGAAGGGAGCCGAGGAGTACACCGGCGACGACAAGACGCTCGATGTCCCTGCCATCGTCGGCATTGGCGGATCGCTGCTCTATTTCGTCGACACCTGGGGCGACGAGGGCTCGGCCTATGACGCCGACTTCGACTGGATCGGCGAGCGCGACCCCAAGCCTGCAGGCGCCGGCTTCTACTATCTCGATCACCTGACCCACAATGTCATTCGCGGCAACATGGACAAGTGGTGGGATTTCTACCGCGACCTGTTCAATTTCAAGCAGATCCATTTCTTCGACATCGAAGGCAAGCTGACCGGCCTGGTTTCCCGCGCCATCACCTCGCCCTGCGGCCGCATCCGCATCCCGCTCAACGAATCCACCGACGACAAGAGCCAGATCGAGGAATATCTGCGCAAGTACAACGGCGAAGGCATCCAGCACATCGCGGTCGGCACGGACAACATCTATGACGCAACCGACTGGATCGCCGACAAGGGCGTCAAGTTCATGCCCGGTCCGCCAGAGACCTATTACGATCTCTCCAAGACCCGGGTGCAGGGCCATGACGAGCCGATCGAGAAGATGAAGAAGCACGGCATTCTCATCGACGGCGAAGGTGTCGTCGATGGCGGCATGACCAAGATCCTGCTGCAGGTCTTCTCCAAGACCGTGATCGGGCCGATCTTCTTCGAATTCATCCAGCGCAAGGGCGACGAGGGCTTTGGCGAAGGCAATTTCCGCGCCCTGTTCGAATCCATCGAGGAAGACCAGATCCGCCGCGGCGTGATCGGCGACGCCGCGGAATAAGGTTAGACTTCAAGACAAAAAAGGCGGCGCTTTGTCCCAAGCGCCGCCTTTGTCTTTAAAGCCGTTGAAGTGATCGAAGCCTATTCGGCCGCAGCCTTTTTCGGCTGGACTTCGGCCATGTAGTCCGTGACCAGGTTCTGCGCGATCTCGCCGACCGTGAAACTGAACGGTCCGATTTCCGACACCGGGGTCACTTCCGCGGCAGTCCCGGTCAGGAAGCACTGCTCGAAGCCTTCGAGCTCTTCCGGCATGATCGCCCGCTCGATCACTTCGTAGCCACGCTTCTTGGCAAGGCCGATGACGGTGCGGCGGGTAATGCCGTCGAGGAAGCAATCCGGCGTCGGGGTGTGGATCTTGCCGTCCTTGACGAAGAACACATTGGCACCCGTGGCTTCCGCCACCCGGCCGCGCCAGTCGAGCATCATCGCGTCGGCATAGCCGCGCTCTTCGGCGCGGTGCTTGGACAGGGTGCAGATCATGTAAAGTCCGGCAGCCTTCGAACGGGATGGCGCGGTCATCGGATCGGGGCGGCGGTATTCCGCCATATCCAGGCGAATGCCCTTCATCCGTTCTTCCGGCTTGAAGTAGCTCGGCCACTGCCAGATGGCGATGGCGAGGTTGATCTTGTTGGCCTGGGCCGAAACGCCCATCATTTCCGATCCGCGCCAGGCGATCGGGCGGACATAGGCGTCTTCAAACCCTTGCCGGGCCAACAGCTCGACACAGGCCTGATCGATCTCCGCCACGCTGTAAGGGATCTTGAAGCCGAGAATATCCGCTGATGTATGCAGACGCTCCGTATGCTCGGTCAGCTTGAAGATCTCGCCGCCATAGGCGCGTTCACCCTCGAACACCGCGCTGGCATAATGCAAACCGTGGGTCAGGACGTGGATCTTCGCATCTTTCCACGGCACGAATTCGCCGTTGAACCAGATTTCACCTTCGAGTTGATCAAAAGGTACGGACGCCATCACGTTTCCTCCAGGCGGTATGCCGCCGTGATAATGGTTGTTTGAAGCCGGTGTCGGTGACCGTGGCGCAAGCGCCGGAACCAGGCGGGAGGCAAACGGGCATTGGCAAGCCGGCGGGCAAGGCCAGATTTGCCTCGCGCGCAAATCGAAGCTAGCAATTGCGCCAATTTATGTCAACATAGCTGACATATTCGAAAGGAAAAGTCGCGATGAGCCATACGGGCGCAATCAACCCAGAATCCGACGAAATTCTCGATCAACCCATGGGGCAAGCCGACGGCATAGACTTCGAGATCATTGAACTCCTGTTCTTCGCCTACCGTGACTTCATTTCCGATCCGGATGCGATTCTCGACACCTCCGGATTCGGTCGGGCGCACCACCGGGTTGTCCACTTCGTCAACCGCGAACCCGGCCTGACGGTTGCAGCCTTGCTCGACACGCTCAAGATCACCAAGCAGTCGCTCGCAAGAGTGCTCAAGCAATTGATCGATTCAGGCTATATTGCCCAGGTCGCTGGCCCGGAGGACCGCAGGCAGCGCCGGCTGTTCCCCACCGCCAGGGGCCGCGACCTCGCATTGGCGTTGGCAAGGCCACAGTCTTGCCGTATCGCCAATGCAATGGAAGGTCTGGACGAAAGCGGGCGTGCGGCGGTCAAGACGTTCCTTTCGGGCATGATCAATTCTGCCAATCGCAGCGGGGCGGCAGACCAGAGCGACGCGAAAGAGGGACAGCACCGATGACCAACCCCTTGCCGGATGATGATGCGGCCCATCTTCTCGTGGTCGATGACGACACCCGCATCCGTGATCTCCTGTCACGCTATCTTTCGGAACAGGGATTTCGCGTCACCACCGCCGCCGAGGCCGGCGAAGCCCGCCGCAAGCTCGAAGGCATGGATTTTGACCTGCTCATCGTCGACGTGATGATGCCCGGCGAGAGCGGGCTGTCCCTGACCCGCTCCCTGCGCGAGCTCAAGACCGTCCCGATCCTCATGCTCACGGCGCTGTCCGAGGGGGAAGCCCGTATCGACGGTCTGGAGGCCGGCGCTGACGACTATCTCGCCAAGCCCTTCAATCCGCGCGAGCTGGTTCTCAGGATCAACAACATCCTCAAGCGCGGCGGCCAACCCGCGCCACCGAAAATCGAACAGGTGGTGTTCGGACCCTTCACCTTCGTCATAGCCCGTCGCGAACTGAAGAAGTCGGGCGAACCGGTGCGGCTGACGGACCGCGAGCGCGAGATCATGGTGACCTTCGCCGAGAACGCGGGTGACACCGTCCCCCGCCACGAACTCGTCGGCGCCGACATCGAAGTCGGCGAACGCACCATCGATGTTCAGATCAACCGCCTGCGCCGCAAGATCGAGGACGATCCGGCCAATCCCGTCTGGCTCCAGACCGTCCGCGGCATCGGTTATCGCTTGAGCGTCGAAACCAAGGTCTAGTCGACCAGACCACGCGGAAAAACTGACCACTTCTTTGGGACAGGCGTCCACTGCCGGCAGTCCTCGCTGCGCCGTCGCCTTGGCAATACGGGGCATGACACTTGCGGGCCTGGCCCCTCCAAGATGTCCCGCATTGATCCAAAAGAATTGAGCCCTTGTTACTACCGTCAAAAACAGGGGGTTTCAGTATAAATTCCTTAACCATTTCAAACTAATTTAGTTCGAAATCATGGGGAAAATCATGTCAATATTTTCACGCTTCGGAGTGGTCAAAACTGTAACGGTTGTCACAACCGCCATTTTGGTCATCGCACTTACTATCGTCGAGATCGCGGTCTCGTCCAACATCAACTCCCGCATTCAGGCGCAGGCGATCGACAGCCAGAACGCCAGCCTGCGGACAGCCGCCACGATCGTCTCGCGCGATCTGCCCGGCACCGCTGTGACCTGGGCCGACGACGGCAACGTCAAGCGGATCGTGATGGACACCATCCCGACAGGCTTTGAAAGCCATGAGATGATCGACACCATCGGCCGCATGACCGGTCAGACGGCGACGATCTTCGCGTGGGATGCCGAGACCAGGGATTTCTGGCGCAAGACCACCAACATCATCAAGCCGGACGGCAACCGTGCAGTCGGAACGCCACTGGGTCAGAAGGGCGCGGTCTATCCGGTCCTGACCCAGGGCAAGACATTCCGCGGTGAAGCGGTGATCCTGGGTACGCCCTACTACACCATCTACGAGCCGATCTATTCGCCCGCCGGTGAAACCATCGGCATTCTCTACGCCGGCGTCCGCTCGGCCGAGATCGACGCGATCGCCAGCGAGCTCGCCTGGACCGTCGGCATCATCGCCGTTCTCGTGCTGCTGGCCGGCACGGCACTCGCCGCATGGGTCAACAGACAGGTCCTCGGCAGCATTCCGCGCCTTACCAACGTCGCCAACGCGATCGCGGAAGGCAATCTCGAGATCGAGGTCCCCGGTCACGAACAGCGCAACGAAATCGGCTCACTGGCCCGTTCGCTGACTGTCCTGCGCGACGGCGCGATCGAGAAACTGGCACTGGAATCGGATTCGATGCGCAGCCGCGAACAGACCGATGCAGAGCGCCGCGCTCGCGAGGCTGAAAAGTCGGCCCGCGATCAGCAGACCGAAGCCGCCGTCGCCGAACTGGGCACCGGGCTGAGCGAGCTCAGCAACGGCAACCTCCAGGTCAGGCTCGAACATCCGTTCTCCGGCGAATTCGAGAAACTGCGCACCGATTTCAATCACGCTGCAGAACGCCTGAGCCACACCATGGCCGAACTTCGTGGCGAAACCCACGAGATCAACGCCGGCGCATCCGAAATGCAGTCCGCAACCGACGACCTGTCCCGCCGCACCGAGCAGCAGGCCGCGTCGCTTGAGGAAACCTCGGCTGCACTCGATGAGATCACCGCAACGGTTCGCAGCGCCGCCACCCGCGCCGAAGAAGCCCGCGACATGGCCGAGAAGGCACAGAGCAGCACGGTCAATTCGCGCGGTGTCGTCTCCAACGCTGTCGACGCCATGTCGCGCATTGAATCGGCATCGGGCGAAATCTCGAAGATCATCAGCGTGATCGACGAGATTGCCTTCCAGACCAACCTGCTGGCTCTCAACGCAGGCGTCGAGGCAGCCCGTGCCGGTGAAGCAGGCAAAGGCTTTGCGGTTGTCGCCCAGGAAGTCCGTGAGCTTGCGCAGCGCTCTGCAAGTGCAGCCAAGGACATCAAGGGCCTGATCACCAAGTCCGGTGAGGAAGTCGCAAGCGGCGTGCACCTGGTCAATGAAACCGGTGAAGCCCTCGGCACGATTTCCGAGCAGGTCGCCGCGATCAACGAGCACATCGCCTCCATCGCCACCGCGGCGCGTGAACAGACCACCGGCCTCGGCGAGATCAACAGCGCCGTCAACCAGATGGACCAGGTCACGCAGCAAAACGCGGCCATGGTCGAGGAAGCCACTGCCGTCATGCACAAACTTGCCGGAAGCGCCCAGAAACTGGCCAGCATGGTCGACCAGTTTGACATCGGCTCCGGCGCACCGGCCCAGAGCCGCGCCCGGGCCGCCTGAGCCCTGACACCGATCTGCAGCACCATTGCTGCACCGTGAAGCAAGAGCCCCGCAACCCAGATTGCGGGGCTTTTTCTTTGCCCCTGCTGCCCGTGCCTCTCCCCTGCCCGACAACCGAGCCCGGACAGTGCGATCAATTTCGCTCTCTGCTGTAGCTCTTTGCCCGTCCACCTGGCTATAAAGGCTGTGCCGCGAATTGCGAGACGTGGCGCCAGAGGAGGCGAACCGGGCAACTGACATGACCAGCATGGATTCCATCCGCCGGGAATATGAGCGTTATCCCCCCAACGGGTTGCGCCGCTTTACGCGCTGGTTCACCAAGCGCATACCGACACGGCTCTACGCCCGCGCGCTGCTGATCATCATCATCCCGATGGTGCTGCTGCAATCGGTGATCGCCTTCGTGTTCATGGAGCGTCACTGGCAGACCGTCACCCAGCGGCTCTCCATGGCCGTTACCCGCGACATCGCCGCCATCATCGATGTGCTTGAAACCTTCCCGCAGGATGCGGCCTATGACGACATCATCCGGATTGCCCGCGAACGGCTCGAGCTGAACATCGCCATCGAACCGCCGGGAGACCTGCCAGCACCGAGGCCGAAACCGTTCTTTTCCATCCTTGACCAGATCCTCTCTGAAGAGATCACCCGCCAGATCCGCCTGCCGTTCTGGATCGACACGGTGGGAAACTCCAACATCGTCGAGATCAGGATCAAGCTTGAGGACAAGATCCTCCGCGTCTTTGCCAAGCGCAGCCAGGCCTACGCCTCCAACACCCATATTTTCCTGCTGTGGATGGTCGGCACCTCGCTGGTGCTTCTGGTTATCGCGATCCTGTTCCTGCGCGGCCAGATCAGGCCGATCCTGAAGCTGACCCAGGCCGCCGAGAGCTTCGGCAAGGGTCAGCGCATGCCCGATGATTTTCGACCCCGCGGCGCCGACGAGGTTCGCCGTGCCGGCATTGCCTTCATCAAGATGCGCGAACGCATTGAACGCCAGCTTGAGCAGCGCACGGCCATGCTTTCGGGCGTCAGCCATGATCTGCGCACCATTCTCACCCGCTTCCGGCTGCAGCTTGCGCTGGTCGGCGACGGCCCGGAAATGGACGACCTCAACAAGGACATCGACGACATGCAGTCGATGCTCGACAGCTACCTCTCCTTCGCCCGCGGCGAGGCCGAGGAGGATGTCGGCACGGTCAGCCTCAACAGCGTCGTCGAAAAGATCGCCGCCGACGGCCGGCTTCGCGGTGCAACGGTGACCGTTTCGGTGGAAGGCGATGACGAGATCAATGTCCGGCCCAACGCCTTCACCCGGCTGCTGACCAATCTGGTCTCCAACGCCTGCCGGCATGCCGATGAGGTCGCTATCGTGGCCAGCAACCGCGGCAGGTGGCTCACAATCGCGATAGACGATGATGGCCCGGGCATTCCTGCCGACGCGCGCGAGGATGTGTTCCGGCCGTTTTATCGGCTCGATGCGGCGCGCAATCAGGATGAAACTGGAACCGGTCTGGGACTGGCCATCGTCCGCGACATCGCCCGCAGCCATGGCGGTGACGTCACGCTGTCAGACAGCGCCATGGGCGGCCTGCGCGCCGTGGTGCGGCTGCCTGCCTAGACTTCAGATGGCTTTCCGGGAGGTCGCGCTACATCAGCCGCGCGCCGTTGGGCACAGCCTTGTCAACCGAGGCCAGGACGACCGCGCCCTGATCGTCCATGAACCCGAGTGTCAGCACCTCGGACATGAACGGTCCGATCTGCCGGGGTGGAAAGTTCACCACGGCCATGACCTGGCGTCCGACCAGTTCTTCGAGTGAGTAGTGCTCGGTAATCTGCGCGGAAGACTTCTTCTCGCCGATGTCCGGACCAAAATCGATCCGCATCTTGAAAGCCGGTTTGCGCGCCTCGGGAAAGGGCTCGGTCGCGATGATGGTCCCGGTACGGATATCGACTTTCTCGAAATCATCCCAGCTGATGGTCTGGCTCATGTCATGCTCCGGATCTTGTAACAGGTCAGCCGGCGAGTTCGCGGGAGCGATCCGCGGCCGCCTGCAGGGCGCTGTCAAACAGCGGCTGCAATGCATCCTCGGCCATCAGCACCGACAGCGCCGCAGCCGTGGTACCGTTGGGCGAGGTCACGTTCTGTCGCAATGTGGCAGCGGCGTCCGGGGACCGGTGCATCAATTCACCAGCCCCCGTGACGGTCGCGCGTGCGAGGCGCATAGCGAGGTCCGCCGGCAGGCCGCATTTGCGACCCGCCTCAGCCATGCACTCGACGAGATAGAAAACATAGGCCGGGCCGCTGCCCGAGACCGCGGTGATGGCATCGATCAGCGCTTCATCCTCGACCCATTCGACGGGACCGCAGACCGACAGCAGCTTTTCGATTTCATCCTTGGCCTCGGCGCTGACGGCTGCATTGGCAACCGCGCCGGTGATGCCACGCCCGACCATGGCCGGCGTATTTGGGATCGAACGGACGACAGCTCCGCCCAGGCGCTGTTCGAAATAGGCCAGCGTCTTGCCCGCGGCCACCGAGAGACTGACGGTTTCGGGCCCGACAAGGCTTTTTACCCCGTCAATAACAGCATCCATGATCTGCGGCTTGACCGCCAGCATCAGGATCCCCGCCGTCACCCCTTCAGGCGCCGAGCCTTCGCACCGGACGCCTGCGGCAGCCAGTCGTGCCGCCATGGCCTCCGAAGGCTTCGGGTCGATCACCAGTATGGCCGCCGGGTCAGTCCCCGCATCAAGCCACCCGTTGAGCATGGCGCCGCCCATGTTGCCGGCGCCGACTAGAACCAGAGGGCTGTCGGGAGAAACCATCTTACGCCTCGCCACGGGTCTCGAACATCACCGCGGCGATGGCCGACTTGGCTTCCATCCCCGACCAGACGACAAACTGGAAGGCCTGGAAATAGGCTTCACAGGAATCGAGCGCATTCGACAGCAGAACCTCAACCTGGCGGTTGGTAGGCTCCGCCCCGCCTGCCAGCAACAGCGACTGCCGGAATATGATCACGTGTTCCTGTTGCCACAGGTCGAAGTGCCCCATCAGCACCTGGCCGTTGACATGCGACAACAGCTTCATGACCTCGGTCACGCGCACATCGGGAACCTTGATGTCGAAGGCACTGGCTATGTGCAGCGCCTCGCAGTCCTCCATCCAGGAAAACGAGACGTGGTAATCCGTCCAGTGCCCCTCGACCGTCATCGCGATTTCGTGCTCGCCGGACCGCTCGAATGTCCAGTCGTTGGACGCCGCTACGAACTCGATCATGTCTACCGGATTGGAGTGCCGTTCGAATTCGATATTACTGAGATTCATGCCCCACCTAGTCTTATTTCAAGCGCCTGGAAAAGCCACGTAAAACGGCTCCAGACGACACCTCATCCACGCATGATTCATCCACGCCCCGGGGCGTCCGCACTAGCGACTCCTGCCGGGGCTTTTTGCTGCCCGTTCCGAATCATCATTTAGAATCAGTGTATAAATGCTGAGTCCCGGCGCCAGTCCCCCGGCTGCATTTTGTCAGCCGCAGCCTGTGGACCAAGCTGCCAAACAGATTCCGCCGTGACTCATAACTGACTCAGGCAAAAGGCTTTTTAAGCCTCGCCGCCCGGTGGATAACCTGTGTAAAAAAAAGTGGGTAAAAACAGCCCGTCAGGCGTTCGCGTCCCGGGGCTTCCGGGTAGCCGCCCGATTTCAGGCGTCGGCCGTGTCCGAGGCCGACTTTTGGGAGAGCTTTTGCTCCAGATCGTCCAGCCGCTTGGCCAGCGCATCGTTTTCTTCGCGCGCCTTGATCGCCATGTCACGAACGGCTTCGAACTCTTCGCGCTTGACCAGATCCATCGAATTGAGAAGCCGCTCGAGCTGACTGCGCATCGCCGTTTCCATTTCACGCCGGACACCCTGAGCAGCGCCCGCGGCGTCCGTCATCACCTTGGCAAGCTCATCAAGAAGTCTGTTCGATCCGCTGTTCATCGTTCTCATCCCTGTTTCGGGTCAATCCGGCTCTGTTGCCGGGAGGCATTCAACACCTTTGAGGTAAGCATTCCCGGCGCGAGTTGCAAGCCAAAGCGCGCGGCGCAAGGCTTGCGCAAAGCCCGCATGCCATGCAACAGCAGCCAGTCTGGCCCCTTGACAGCTGGAAAAACTGCTCTCAGGCCATAATTATAACGATCCGGACCATGCAAAGAGCCGGCAGACAGGAAGGAAATCGCGTTGGAGCAGACTGCAACACTGTTGTCGCTCATGGCCTTCCCGGACATTGATCCGGTGATCTTTGCCATCGGTCCGGTACAGGTCCGCTGGTATGGTCTGGCCTACGTCATCGGCATCATGCTGGGCTGGCGCTATGCCCGCAGGCTGGTCGAAAACCGGACGCTCTGGCCCGCAGCCGGTCCGCGCGTGACCGCCCTCGACATAGACGATTTCCTGCTCTGGGCGACTGTCGGCATCGTCGCAGGCGGGCGTATCGGCTACATCCTGTTTTATGATTTCGCGGCCGTTGCGGCCAATCCGCTGCGCGCGCTCGAGATCTGGAACGGCGGCATGTCGTTCCATGGCGGATTGCTGGGGACGCTGGTCGCGATGATCCTGTTTGCCCGCAGCCGCAACATTCCTGTCTTCAACCTGTTTGACGTTGTCTGCGCGGTCGTGCCGGTCGGCCTGTTCTTCGGGCGGCTGGCGAACTTCATCAATGCCGAGCTCTGGGGCAAGCTGACCGATGTGCCATGGGCTTTCGTGTTCCCCACCGGCGGCCCCTTCCCGCGGCATCCGACCCAGCTTTACGAAGCCGCCCTCGAAGGCCTGCTGTTGCTGGCGGTTCTGACCTGGCTGATCTACCGCCGGCAGGCTTTCGAATACCGCGGCATGATTTCGGGATGCTTTGTTGCAGGCTATGCCCTGTCGCGCATTTTTGTTGAGTTCTTCAGGGAACCCGACGCCCATATCGGCTATCTCGCCGGCGGATGGCTGACCATGGGAATGGTGCTGTCGCTGCCCATGCTGGCCGTGGGCCTGTGGGCCCTCTCAACCGCCCGACGACGCGATTGAGAAAGCCCGGAAAGGTCCCTGCGATGACGCCGCTCGCTCAAAAAATCGTCAATCTGATCCAGCAGGCCGGCCCGCTGCGGGTCTCGGACTACTTCGCGCTCTGCCTCGCCGATCCGGATCATGGCTACTACCAGACTCGCGACCCCTTCGGTCAGGCCGGCGATTTCGTCACCGCCCCGGAGATCTCGCAGCTGTTCGGTGAAATGATCGGCATCTTCCTGGTCCAGGCGTGGCAGGCCCAGGGCTCGCCGGCCAACACCCGGATCGTTGAAATCGGCCCCGGCCGCGGCACCCTGATGTCGGATGCCCTACGGGTGATCGCGCGGCTTGCCCCTGATCTCTATTCCGACGCCACCATCCATATGGTTGAAACCAGCGAACGCCTGCGCGGGGTGCAGCGCCAGACGCTGGTTCGGATCAAGCAGCGCATCAGCTGGCATGATGCGTTTGAAGAGATCCCGGCCGGCTTCACCCTGATGGTCGCCAACGAGCTCTTCGACGCGATCCCGATCCAGCAATTCATCAAGACGTCTCAAGGGTTTCGCGAGCGCATGGTCGGCCTGGACGAGGCCGGCACCCTCACCTTCGGTCTGGGCCCGGGAACACTCGACACCTCCGTGCTTCCCATTGAGGAGGCGCGGGTCCCCGATGGCGAGGTCTTCGAGATCTCGCCGGCAAGAACTGCTGTCATGCAGGCGGTGGCGGCAAAGATCGTGCGCGATGGCGGCACTGCCCTGACCATCGATTACGGTCACCTGGTGACCGGCTTCGGCGACACCTTGCAGGCTGTCTACCAGCACGAATTCGATCCACCCTTGCTGCGTCCCGGCGAGGCCGACCTGACAAGCCATGTCGATTTCCAGGTGCTTGCAGAGGCTGCCAGGGCGGCCGGCGCGCACATCCACCGCCCTCTCACCCAGGGCGACTTTCTGGTCGGCCTTGGCATTCTCGAGCGCGCCGGAGCGCTCGGAACCGGCCGTGACAGTTTGACTCAGGCCACCATAAGCGACGCAGTCAACCGCCTCGCGGGTGAAGGCCAGGGCCGCATGGGAGCGCTGTTCAAGGTGCTCGCCATCAGCGGCAAGCCGGCCAAAATCGCTCCTTTCGATAATCTGCCTGCCTGAGTTGACGAATTGACAGACCGTCCCCAGATGGCCACCATCTGCAAGCAGTCTGGACTATTCTGCGGATTCGGCTCGCCCTCTGGGCCCACGGGAGGACCAAATCATGACGGTTGACCGCAGCGCACCCAACCCGGTGCGGAGCGCAGTTCTGGATGAGCATTCTTCTCAGGGACAAATTGCACACGGCTTCTTCAGCCGGGCCGGCGGCGTCTCCAGAGGGCTTTACCGCGGCCTGAATGTCGGATTGGGCTCCAGCGATGATCGCGCCGCTGTGACGGAGAACCGGGCCCGCGTCAGCCGCTGGTTCGATCTTGGCGCCGACCGGCTGGTCACCGTTCACCAGGTGCATTCGCCGCGCGTCCAGATCGCCACTTTCGAGAACCGCGACCAGCGGCCCCAGGCCGATGCGCTGGTTACCAATACCCCCGGCCTGGTGCTGGGCGTGCTGACCGCCGACTGCGGACCGATCCTGTTTGCTGACCCGCAAGCCGGTGTGATCGGCGCCGCCCATGCCGGCTGGCGCGGCGCCTTTGACGGCGTGCTGGAAAGCACGCTTGATGCCATGCAGGGCCTGGGCGCGCGAACCGAGAGAACCGTTGCCGTGCTCGGCCCCTCGATCAGCCAGCCCAATTACGAGGTCGGGCCTGAGTTCGTCGACCGCTTCGTTGAGGCCGATGCCGCCAACCAGGCCTATTTCGTGCCCTCCGCCAAACCCGGCCACGCCCTGTTTGACCTCAGGCAGTTCACGGTCGACCGGCTGCGCAAAGCCGGCGTCAGGGCCGACATGCTCTCTGACTGCACCTACGCCGATGAAGAGGCATGGTATTCCTACCGGCGCTCGACCCATCGCGAGGAACCCGATTACGGACGACAAATCTCCGCTATCGCCATCAAGGAGGACGCCCATGGCCCTGCATTTTGAACGCGAGGAATACGCCGCCCGCCTGGAGAAACTGACGACCAGCATGCGCGAAGAGAAGCTCGACGCCATGCTGCTGTTTGCCCAGGAAAGCATGTACTGGCTGACCGGCTACGACACGTTCGGTTTCTGCTTCTTCCAGTGCCTGGTGGTCAAGGCCGACGGCTCCATGACGCTTCTGACCCGCTCCGCAGACCTGCGTCAGGCCCGCCAGACCTCCAACATCGAGCGCATTGTCGTCTGGACCGACCGCACCAACGCCGATCCGGCGCTGGACCTGAAAAACCTGCTCTCCGACCTTGATCTGCTCGGCGAACGGATCGGCGTGGAATACGACACCCACGGTCTTACCGGCGCCAACTGCCGCAAGCTCGACAACCAGCTGCAGAGCTTTGCCGAACTGGTCGACGCTTCCTACGTCGTCAGCCGGCTGCGGCTGATCAAGAGCCCTGCCGAAATCGCCTATGCCAGGCGGGCAGCCGAGCTTTCCGATGCCGCGCTTGATGCCGCCCTGCCGCTGATCAAGCCCGGTGCCGATGAAGCAGACATCCTGGCCGCCATGCAGGGCGCGGTGTTTTCCGGTGGCGGTGATTACCCGGCCAACGAGTTCATCGTCGGTTCCGGCCAGGACGCGCTCCTGTGCCGCTACAAGGCCGGGCGCCGGCAATTGACGGCCACCGACCAGCTGACGCTGGAGTGGGCCGGCGTCTTCGCTCACTATCACGCACCGATGATGCGCACGGTCATCATTGGAGAACCGACGGACCGTCATGTCGAGCTCTATGAGGCCTGCAGGGAGTCACTCGATGCGATCACGGCCATCCTCAAACCCGGCACCAGTTTTGGCGAGGTCTTCGACGCCCATGCCGATGTTATGGACGAGCGCGGCCTGACCCGGCACCGGCTCAATGCCTGCGGCTATGCGGTCGGCGCACGCTTTACACCGAGCTGGATGGAGCACCAGATGTTCCACGCCGGAAACCCGCTCGAGATCGCGCCCGACATGACCCTGTTCGTGCACATGATCATCATGGATTCCGAAACCGGAACCGCCATGACGCTGGGGCAAACCTACCTGACAACCGCTGATGCGCCTCAATCCCTGTCTGCGAAACCGCTTGACCTGATCATCGCGCCGTAGGAACGCAAGTCTTGGTTTTGCCCCGCTCATCTGCCCGCCGTCAAACCGCCATGTCCCTTCGGCGATTGACATGTCTGCCCTTGAGATTTCATAACAAAGCGGGGAAACAGGCGGGAAACATGATGCAGCGCATCGGAATGATCGTGATGACAGGCGCTTTGGCCTTGGCACTGGCCGGCTGCAACAGCACCGAGCAGACGCTTCAGCCGATTCCTGGCGATCAATCGGCTTCAGGCGAGACTGCAGCCGCCGTGCCTCCCGGCGGGCTTGACCCGTTCTCGCCGGCCGCCAACCCGATCGCTGGAAATCCGGCATCACCAACGCAGGTGAACCCGGCGCAGACAAACCCGGCCCAGGCGCAAGCCGCGCTTCCGGCCGGACAGGTGCGCGGCCAGATCCGCTTCATGCCGGTCATCGGCGCGCCGGTGAATGCCGTGACACCGCTCTCGCGGCAACTGGCCGCGGAAGCACGCAATCGCGGTCTGGCAATCCTCAGCGCCTCCGATCCCGGTGGCGACCATGTGCTCAAGGGCTATTTCTCCGCCGACAATTTCGATGGCCAGACCACTGTCTACTATGTCTGGGACATCCTCGATCCGGCGGGCACACGGCTGACGCGGGTGCAGGGCCAGGAAACCTTTGCCGGCGGCTCGGGCGACCCCTGGGCCTCCGTCCCCGCCAATGTGATGGAGCGGATCGCAAGCCGCACCCTGTCCGATTATGTCGCCTGGCGTGGTCTCTGACACCGTCTGCGATGTGCTTTGCCGGCGTCACTCGCAGAGAAGTTTAACAGAAAAATTACGCCCACAGCCGATGCGTGCTTGCAATCATCAAAACCCCCGCTAAAAAGCGGGCCAACGGGTTGGCGCCCCGTCCTCCTGCGTGATCCTGCGCAGCTGTGACGCGGCCGAAAAAACAGGCGGTCCCAAATGAAGGTTTTCGCAGGAAACTCGAACCGGCGTTTGGCAGAGTCCATTTGCAATTATCTCAATGTTCCTTTGGGCAAGGCAAGCGTCCGGCGCTTCGCTGACCAGGAGATCTTCGTCGAGATTCAGGAAAATGTGCGCGGCGAGGATGTCTTCATCCTGCAGTCCACATCCTACCCGACAAACGACCACCTGATGGAACTGCTGATCATGATCGACGCCTTCCGGCGGTCTTCGGCCAAACGCATCACCGCGGTGCTGCCCTATTTCGGCTACGCCCGTCAGGACCGCCGCGCATCCGGCCGCACACCGATCTCGGCCAAGCTCGTTGCCAACCTGATCACCGAGGCCGGTGCAGACCGGGTTCTCACCCTCGACCTGCATGCAGGCCAAATCCAGGGCTTCTTCGACATTCCGACCGACAACCTGTTCGCCATTCCGGTGATTGCCCGTGACATCAAGGCCCATTACGAGCTGGAAAATGTCATGGTGGTCTCACCTGACGTGGGCGGCGTGGTCCGTGCCCGTGCGCTCGGCAAACGCCTGGGTTCGTTGCTCGCCATCGTCGACAAGCGCCGCGATCGCCCCGGCGAATCCGAAGTCATGAACATCATCGGTGAAGTCGACGGCAAGGACTGCATCCTGATCGACGACATCGTCGATTCCGGGGGCACGCTCTGCAACGCTGCCGAGGCGCTGCTTAACAATGGCGCCAATTCCGTCACCGCCTACATCACCCACGGCGTGTTGTCGGGTGGCGCCGTGGCCCGGGTTTCCTCGTCGAAACTCAAGGAACTGGTCATCACCGACTCGATCCAGCCGACACAGGAAATCCAGAATGCGCCCAATATCCGGGTGTTGTCGACCGATGCGCTGATCGGCGAAGCCATCAACCGCACCGCAGCCGAGCAGTCGGTCTCGTCCCTGTTCGACTGACGCCTTTCCGGCCCCCGACTTTCAGCCGGGCACCAGATCACGCTCATCGCCGCTGGAGCCGGCTGTTCAGGCCAGCATAGTCACGGCAATTCCCGCCAGCGTGGACGCGCCGAGCACCGCAAACATGTTGACGTGAAAGCGCAGCAAGGCCAGCCCGGCCCCTACCGCGATGGCAAGTGCGCCCGGATTGAGCGTCGCAAGCTCTGGCACCGGCAGGGTAAACGGCCCCGAATCCACCTCGCCGACGCTGGCAAACAGCACGTTGAGGGCAAACCAGACCGCAAGATTCGAGATCACGCCCACCACGGCGGCGGTGATCGCCGACAATCCCGCCGACAGCCATTTCACCGAGCGCAGCCGCTCGATATGCGGCGCACCGGCAAAGATCCACAAGAAGCACGGCGCGAAGGTGAAGAACAGCGCCAGCGTGCCGCCCAGAACCCCGCCGCTGAACGGGTCCAGCCCCGCCTCGCGCGCGCCGCCGAGAAAACCGACGAACACCAGCACCAGGATCAGCGGACCCGGCGTGGTCTCCGCCAGCCCGAGGCCAGCCAGCATGTCGCCCGGCACCAGCCAGCCATGCACCTCGACCGCCTGCTGCCCGACATAGGCAAGCACCGCATAGGCACCGCCGAAGGTGACGATGGCCGCTTTCGAGAAGAACAGCGCCATGGCGGAAAAGGCATCGGGAACGCCCGGCGCAAACAGCAGCACGGCCAGAGGCAGCAGCCAGATGGCTCCCCAGACCAGCACCGTGCGAAATGTCGGCCCGGCAAGCCCCGGCAAGACAGGAGCGACAGCTTCCCCGGTGGGCTCCGCCCCTGCTGACTGCCGGGACGTTGCAAGCATCGAAGCAAGAATGCCAGCCAGCCCTGCGCCCAGAACGATCAGCGGAAACGGCAACTTCAGGAACGCGATGCCGACAAAGGCCGCAACCGCCAGCACCCAGGCAAAGCGCGATTTCAGCGCCCGCTTGGAGACCTTGATCAGCGCCTCGAGCACGATCGCCAGCACCGCCGCTTTCAGCCCGAACAGGACGCCCGCCACCACCGGCAGGTCACCATAATGGAAATAGGCCGCAGACAGACCCATGATGATCGCAAAGCCGGGCAGAATGAACAGCAATCCCGCCAGCAACCCGCCGCCGACACCGCGCAGCAACCAGCCGGCATAGGTCGCCAGCTGCATGGCCTCGGGTCCGGGCAGCAGCATGCAGAAATTCAGCGCATGCAGAAAGCGCGGCTCATCGAGCCATGGCCTTTCCTCGACCAGTTCGCGATGCATCAGCGCGATCTGGCCGGCAGGGCCACCGAAGGACAACAGACCGATGCGGCCGAAGACGCGAAACATCTCGGCCCATGAGGGAGAGGATACAAAACTCATGATGCAGCTTTTCCCGAGGCCGAAGTATGAATTTCACCGCTAGCATGACGACACCACGCATAAAGCGCATCGTAAATCACCATGCTCTTTTCCAGCAGTGCCAGATCATCATTTTCCAAAGATGACAATCCCAGCGAAATTGCCAGCAGTCCGGCTGATTGCGGCTCGAGCTCAAGATCGTCAGCATCCGCCCCGCGCACGACCCGCGCCAGATGCCGCAGACCCGCGTCCTCGATGCCGAACAGATCGAGCAGCCTATCGACACTGCACAAGTCCCCGTCTTCACCCCGCTGCGAATAGGTCACGCCATCGACATCGAACGGGATCGCGCCCATTTCTTCGGCGATATCGACAACCCACTCTGCCTCGACGAAATGAAACTCCGCCATCGGATCGATGAAGCGGCGCACCATCCAGGCGAACGCCATGCTGCCGGGTGTGGGGCTTTCCCGGGCGATCCACCGGGTCGGTTCCGGCAACAGCAGCGGCACATCCGGGCCGCGCTGCTTGAGCACCAGTCCGCCCGCCTCTTCATAGGCATCGATCCCGCCTTCGAGGTGTCTGGCGCCGATTCCCTTAGCCCGCAACCGTGCCGCCGCGAGCTGGCTGACATTGTGCCCGTGCAGGCAGTAGACAATGAGCGGCTTGCCGAGCCGGGCGAGTTCCGGCCCCCAGCTTTCGGTCTGCATGTGGTCGCGCCAGATGGATCCGGCAATCGCCCGCCCCTCTTGCTCGAACTTGAAGCAGCGGGTCGCGGCAACGACGGTCGGCCAGTTGCCGGTGCCGGACAGGTTGGACAGGTCTTGGGCTGAAATGGATTTGGACATGACTATCCCCTTCGCATAAATACGAAGGGCGGAACTTGGGCTTTCGCCTGCAACGGGGAGTCCACCCGTAACCCCGTGGGGTGATGCTACGGCAGGTTTGCTGCTTCGGCAAGCCAGGGATGAGCTTCCACCCCGCCAAGCCTTGCATTCGCCCGATTGCTCGGCTATAGCGGCCACGTCCGTGCAGACACCCTTGGAGGCAACACGGATGAAGCGCCGTCATTCTTGATTGGGACGGCGCTTGATGTTTTTTGGGACCGGCACAAACCGGTGACTGGAAAGCAGCCCCATCTAGAACCTCGAAAGGTTATGCCATGAGCAATGCTGCATATGAGCTGAAGGCCGAGGCGCGCGCACAGGTTGGTAAGGGGTCCGCCCGTGAACTTCGCCGCAACGGTTTGATTCCTGCTGTCATCTACGGTGACAACAAAGCCCCCGTTTCCATCGCGCTCTCGCGCAAGGATGTGACCAAGAAGATCCACGACGGCGGTTTCATGACCACCCTCGTGACCATCGAAGTCGACGGCAAGAAGCACTCCGTGCTGCCGAAGGACTATCAGCTTGATCCCGTCCGTGACTTCCTGATGCATGTCGACTTCCTGCGCGTGTCGAAGAACACCCAGGTGACCGTTGAAATTCCGGTTCACTTCGAGAACGAAGAGAAGTCTCCCGGCCTCAAGCGCGGCGGCGTTCTCAACGTCGTGCGTCACACCGTCGAGTGCAACTGCCCGGCCAACGCCATTCCGGATGCGATCACCATCGATCTTACCGGTCTGGAACTCGGCGCCGGCATTCACATCTCGCATGTTTCGCTGCCTGAGGGCGTTGAGCCGACGATCACCGATCGCGACTTCACCATCGCCACCATCGCATCGCCTGCTGGCCTGAAGAGCGACGACAATGCAGCTGGCGACGACGAAGCTGCAGACGAAGCAGCCGAAGGCGACAGCGAAGAATAAGCTGTCCTGGCTCGTTATTGAGGAACAGGATCCATGTTGCTGATTGTAGGCCTTGGAAATCCCGGATCTCAATACGCCAGGAACCGGCACAATGTCGGATTTATGGCGGCGGACGCAATTGCCCGCCGCCATTCGTTTTCCGGGTTTTCGAAAAAATTCCGGGCTGAAATCGCCGAAGGCACGCTGGCCGGCGAAAAGACGCTCATCATCAAACCCATGACCTTCATGAACCTGTCGGGCGACAGCGTTTGCGAAGCCATGCGGTTCTACAAGCTCAAGCCTGCCGATATCATTGTTATCCATGACGAGCTGGACATTGCGCCGGGCAAGCTCAAGCTCAAGACCGGTGGCGGCAATGGCGGCCACAACGGTCTCAAATCCATCGACGCCCATTGTGGCAAGGACTACAAGCGGCTCAGGATCGGCATCGGTCATCCCGGCCACAAGGACCGCGTCAACCCGCATGTGCTGGGCGATTTCGCCAAGGCCGATCAGGACTGGCTGCAGCCCTTGCTCGACGCCATCGCCGACAATGCCGAACTGATCGCCAAGGGCGACGACGCGGGCTTTCTCAACAAGATCGCGCTCGCCACCGGACAGGCCAATGCACCTGCCAAGCCCGCCCGTGAGCCAGCCAAGGCCCCTGCCAAACCGGCCACGGCCAAAAAGCCATCCGGCAATTCGCACGTTCATCAGGCGCGCCAGGGCAAGCCAAACATGCCGGCCTCAGGCCCGATGGCCGAGATGCTGAAGAAGCTGCTCGGCAACAAGGACTGAGCATCTCTGGCATACATGTCCGCGTATCTCTGCAGTGTCACCATTGCGGTCCCACATATTCACGCCATCGTCATTCCGGGTTGATCGCCCTTCTTGCTAGTCTCGTGCCGTAGAGATCCTGGAGGAGACCGGACATGACCATGCTTAAAACTGCGACAAAGCTCTTCATCTTGCCGTTGATCGCGCTGCTGATCATCGCCAGCCAGGCGCTGGCCGCCGACCAGAACCTGAGCTTCCACGGCATCGCCATTCAGGGCTACGATCCGGTCGCCTATTTTACCGAAAACAAGGCTGTCCCCGGCAATCCCGACATCACTGCCTCCCATGACGGCGCCACCTATCAGTTCACCTCTGACGAGCACAAGACGGCCTTCGAGACCAATCCGGACCAATACGTGCCGCAATATGGCGGCTACTGCGCCTATGGCGCGTCGCAAGGCTACAATGCATCGGTGGAACCGGAACAGTTCACCATCGCCGACGGCAAGCTCTACCTCAATTACAATGCCGATGTGCGCGAGCGCTGGAACCAGGATCGCAGCAACTACATAACCAAGGCCGACGCTTACTGGTCGACGCAGTAAACGGCTTCAAAGATCGGCGATGCGCTGCCAGAACAGATCGGCAAACGCCCCTGCCCCGGCTTCGATCAGCTGCGCGATGCCCAGCCCGGCACCGTCAATAAAGAGCATCGCCGCCAGCCCGCCCAACACGGTGAACATGACCGACAGCCGCAGGTTCTTGAGGCTATCGAGCCGGTAGTACCCGGCATCGTCGAATTCGGTTCCCCAGAAGTAGTCGGCCCAGCCGTAATCGCTGGACACCAGGATATTGACCGCGGGCCTGTCCGAAAGCTTGTCGGGAAACACGTTGAACACCGCCCGGCAGACATGCGCCAGCGCCCCCAGCAGCGCGAAGATGATGCCGGCGACGGCGAAATGCCAGGTGGCAAGCTCGGTTTCCATTTCGGGCACTCCCGCTGCGATCTTCCCCCTTTGTCGCACACAAACCTTACAGCCGGGTTGACCGCTCACGAGGCCTCGGGGCTTGACCCTGACGGCCCTTTCCCGCATAGCCAGCGGCAACTCCCCTTTCAGACACGAGACGAGCAAATCCATGGGTTTCAAATGCGGTATCGTCGGGCTGCCCAATGTCGGCAAGTCCACCCTGTTCAATGCACTGACACGCACCGCCGCCGCGCAGGCAGCGAACTACCCGTTCTGCACCATTGAGCCCAACACCGGTGAAGTGGCCGTTCCCGATCCCCGGCTGAAAAAGCTAGCCGCGGTGGCCGGCTCCAAGGAAATCATCCCCACCCGCATTTCCTTTGTCGACATCGCCGGCCTGGTCCGTGGCGCATCCAAGGGCGAAGGTCTCGGCAACAAGTTCCTCGCCAACATCCGCGAAGTTGACGCCATCGTTCACGTGCTGCGCTGCTTTGAAGATGATGACATCACCCATGTCGAGGGCCGGATCGACCCTGTCGGCGACGCCGACACCATCGAAACCGAGTTGATGATCTCGGATCTCGAAAGCCTCGAGCGCCGCACCGAGCAGACCCGCAAGCGCGCGGCTTCCAAGGACAAGGAATCGATGACGGTTCTGCCGATGATGGAAGCCTCGCTCAAGCTGCTGCAGGACGGCAAGCCTGTTCGCACCATGCTCAAGGATCTCTCTGACGAGGATCTGGCCATTCTCAGGGGCCTCAACCTGCTGACCTCGCACCCGGTGCTTTATGTCTGCAATGTCTCGGAAGACGATGCCGTGGACGGCAACCCCCACACCGAGGCTGTTGCCAAAATGGCGGCAGAACAGGGCGCGGAAAGCATCGTCATTTCCGCAGCCATTGAATCCGAAGTGGCGCAGTTGCCCGACGAGGAGGCCGAAGAGTTTCTCGGCGCGCTCGGTCTGGAAGAAGCCGGCCTCGACCGGCTCATCCGCGCCGGCTACAGCCTGCTCGACCTGATCACCTATTTCACCGTCGGCCCGAAGGAAACCCGTGCCTGGACGATCGAGCGCGGCACCAAGGCGCCGGGCGCCGCCGGCGTCATTCACACCGATTTCGAACGCGGCTTCATCCGCGCCTTCACCATTGCCTATGATGACTACATCACGCTGGGCGGCGAAGTCCCGGCCAAGGAAGCCGGCAAGGCCCGCGACGAAGGAAAGGAATACGTCGTCCAGGACGGCGACGTGATCCACTTCCGCTTCAACACCTGAGGTCCAGGGCAACCTGGCAGTCGGGCCAATACCGCTGGCTGCCCGGTTCCGAGGATTTGACCGCTCGAAGAAATTTGATCCGGCTTGCACGGGCGCGCTTCAGGGTGCAGGTTTGCGGCAATGAACACACAGACCCACCTCTTGCTGGCTTCAGCCCTGTTTGCCCGGCCGGGACGGCAAAACCGGTTGCGCAACACCGCCGTGATCACCGGCGCACTGCTGCCCGATGCCGTCATCTTCGTGATGTTCGCATGGTCCAAGCTGGTTGGCGCGCCGGAATCGGAAGTCTGGTCGACCTGGTATTTCAATCCGCCCTGGCTGACCGCCATCGACTGGATGAACTCGCTGCCGCTGTTTGGTGCGATCCTGCTGGTCGGCATCGCCTTGCCGAAAGCTCACCCCGGCCTCGATACGCTGTCATCGGTGCTGCTGCTGTTCGCGCTGGCGGCGATCACGCACCTGCTCGGCGACCTGCCGCTTCACGTCGATGACGGGCATGCCCATTTCGTACCGCTGACCGAGTGGCGCTTCGTCTCACCGGTCTCCTATTGGGACCCGCGGCATTACGGCAATATCTTTTCGCTGCTGGAACTGGCGCTTGGCTTGGTCCTGATCGTCATCCTCTGGCGCCGCTTCACGGCCCGGCCGGTCCGTGCGCTGCTTCTGTTTGCCGTTCTCGCCTACGCCGTACCCTATGTCTGGTTCGTGCTGCTTGGCGGGCACAGCGAGCATTTTGCAACGCTGTTGCCCGCAGGTGCTATTTCATAACCCGAACACCTTCGGCGCAATAGTTCAATACGGGAGCGTCAGGCCTTCTTGACCGGGCAGGTCGACAGGCCGAACAGCGAGTAGAGCGGACAGGTGCCAAACAGCCCGGTGAACAGCGGGATGACGCCGATCAGCGCAAAGTATCGCCACGAGGCTTCCGGATAGGCGAAAAACAACCCCAGCAGCACCAAACCGGCAATCACCCGAACCGCGCGGTCGAGACCGCCAACATTGTTCTTGAGCATGTTCATAACTCCTGTTGCCATGACCGGACGTAGCGCCGGAATATATAGTGATTACCAGATAAATGGCGCACTGCTTTGACAAGGATCAATCCGGGCGGCAGCGGGAGGCACCGCACCGGTTTCATGGCGTAATTTGAACGACAGCCCAGCTGCAAACCTTTCACACCTAAAAGAAATCAACTAGGTTCTGAGCGTACCAGATCGAGGAAGCGACCTTTTTCCATGCCAGATGATACTCTTCTCCATTTTGAAGACATGCCGCCGGGAACGGTGTTCCCGCTTGGACCGAAACATGTCACCGCCGATGAAATCGTCGCCTTTGCGATGGAATACGACGCCCAGCCGATGCACCTTGATGCCGAGGCAGGCAAGGAGTCGATCCTGGGCGGACTTGCCGCATCCGGATGGCACAGCTGTTCCATGATGATGCGGATGATGGCCGATTCCTACCTGCTGCGTGCGGCTGCCGAAGGTGCGCCGGGCGTCGACTTCGTCAAGTGGAAGAAACCCGTTCTCGCAGGCGATGTCCTGTCAGGCGAAACCCGTGTGCTCGACGGTCGGGAATCCCAGTCCCGCCCCGGCATCGGCATCCTGCATTTGCGCCATGAATTGCGAAACCAGTCGGGCGAGACAGTGCTGGAATCGGAGAACCCGGTGATGATCCGCCTCAGGAACCCGGGGAGCGCAGACACATGAGCTTTGATCCCTCGTATGAACCCGGCGCCCGCCGCGAGCTGGGCACCTATGTTTTCACCGCGGAATCGATCATCGAATTCGCCCGCCAGTTTGACCCGCAGCGCTTTCACGTCGACCCGGAAGCCGCGAAGAAGAGCGTCTTTGGCGGTCTGTGCGCTTCCGGCTGGCACACTGCCTCCGTCTGGATGAAGCTCAACATCGCAGCCAGCAAGATCGAAACCCGCAAGCCGATCGAAGAAGGCCGCCCGGTGCCCGAGTTCGGCCCCTCCCCCGGTTTTCGCAACTTGCGCTGGTTCAAACCGGTCTATGCCGGTGACGAACTCGCCTATGCGCGCATTGTGCGCGGAACCCGGGCGCTCAATTCACGCCCAGGCTGGTCGATCCTCGAATTGACCTGCGAAGCCCGCAACAAGGACGGCGAACTGGTGATGAATTTCGATTCCGCCGCTCTGATCAAGTTCCCCGAAAATCACCAGACAGCACCTTGAACACAAGGAAGGGCTGCACCGGCAACGGGCAGCCCTTTCTCTCAACACGCCTGATCAGTGGCCTTCGTAGGACACCAGGGTACGCACCTGCACCCCGAGATCTTCGAGCTTCTTGCGCCCGCCGAGATCCGGAAGATCGATCACGAAGCAGGCAGCGACAATGTTGGCGCCCATCTGCCGCAACAGCTTGACCGCACCTTCCGCCGTGCCGCCGGTGGCGATCAGGTCATCGACCAGGATCACGCTTTCGCCCTCCACCACCGCGTCGCGGTGCATTTCCATCTCGTCGACGCCATATTCAAGGCTGTAGGCCACCCGCACGGTCTCATGCGGCAGCTTGCCCTTCTTGCGGATCGGAACGAAACCGGCCGACAGCTGGTGCGCCATTGCACCGCCGAGGATGAAGCCGCGCGCCTCGATACCGGCAATCTTTGACACCTGCAGCCCCGCATAGGGATGCACCAGTTCGTCCACCGCTCGCCGAAACGCCCGCGGCTGACCCAACAGCGTGGTGATGTCGCGGAACAGGATACCCGGCTTAGGATAGTCCTTGATGGTGCGGATCGATTCGCGAAGTTCGTTTTCAAGATCGGACATGGTGTCTCCCGGCTGGATATCTCAATGTGCGCCGGCTTCGGGTCCTGCGCAAGCTGCATTGGTTGCGGACACAGACTGCCGGGCCGGACCGAAATCCAAATCCCGGACATGAAAACGCCGCCCGCAGGCGGCGCTTTCGAACTCGGTCCTGAAAGCTGGCTATCAGTGTTCCTTGCTGGCGAACACGGACTTCTTGGTCAGGAACATCAGCGAGGCAAAGATCGCCAGGAAGATGATGACCATGAAGCCGGTGTGCTTGCGCTCTTCCATGTGCGGCTCGGCCGCCCACATCAGGAACGCAGCAACGTCCTTGGCATACTGGTCAAGCGTCTCCGGGGTGCCATCATCATAGCTCACCTGCCCGTCCGAGATCGGCTGGGCCATCGCAAGCGCCGGGCCGGCGATGAAATACGGGTTGTAGTGAGCGCCTTCAGGCACTTCCACACCCGCAGGCGGTTCCTGGTAACCTGTCAGCAGCGAGTAGATGTAGTTCGGTCCGCTCTCGTTGTAGCCGGTGAAGATGTCGAAGATGAACTGCGGGAAACCGCGCTCGACATAACGGGCCTTGGCCAGAAGCGAGAAGTCCGGCGGTGCCGCACCATTGTTGGCGTAGGCTGCCGCTTCCTGGTTCGGGAACGGTGAGGGGAAGTAGTCCGACAGGACAGCAGTCCTGGTGAACATTTCGCCTTCGCCGTTGGGGCCGTCCTCGACTTCGTAGTTCGCGGCCAGCGTCTTGAGCTGATCCTCGGAATAACCGAGGTCTTCAAGCGTGCGGAACGCCACCAGGTCCATCGAGTGGCAGGCCGAACAGGCTTCCACATAGATCTTGAGACCGCGCTGCAGCTGACCCTTGTCATAGGTTCCGAAGGGACCCGCAAAGGACCAGTCAACCTCCTTGAGGTGGTTGATCGGATAATGCGGGGTGCCGCCTTCCTCTTCCGCGGCGACAGCCGGGGCAACGCCGATCATGGCGGTCAAGGCGAGCGGAACGATGCTAGCAAGAAGCTTTTTCATATTTAAGATCCTTTCCGTCGCGCCGCTCAGCCGCGGGTTTCTGGTGACGCAGCCGCAGGTGTCGCAGCCCCGCCATTGCCGCCTTTTTTGGCGAGCACGGCTTCGGTGATGGAGTTCGGCAGACGCTTGGGCGTTTCAATCAGCCCCAGCACCGGCAGGATGACCAGGAAGAAGCCGAAATAGTACAGCGTCGCGATCTGGGCCATGGTGGTGTAGGCGCCTTCCGCAGGCTTGGCGCCGAGCCAGCCGAGGAAGATCGCATTGGCCACGAAGATCCAGAAGAACAGCTTGTACCAGGGCCGGTAGACCGCGGAACGAACCTTCGAGGTGTCGAGCCAGGGCAGCACGAACAGCACCGCGATGGAGCCGAACATGGCCAGCACGCCGCCAAGCTTGGAGTCGATCGGTCCGATGTTGAAGGTGATGGCCCGCAGGATCGCGTAGAATGGCAGGAAGTACCATTCCGGAACGATGTGCGCCGGGGTCTTCAGCGGATCAGCCGGGATGTAGTTGTCTGCATGGCCGAGGAAGTTCGGCATGAAGAAGATGAAGTAGGCAAAAACCATCAGGAAGATGCTCATCGCCAACGCGTCCTTGACAGTCGCATAGGGCGTGAACGGAACCGTGTCGGTCTTGGTCTTCACTTCAACACCGGTCGGGTTGGTCTGACCGGTCACGTGCAGCGCCCAGACGTGCAGGATCACGACGCCGGTGATCATGAACGGCAGCAGGTAGTGCAGCGAGAAGAAGCGGTTAAGCGTCGGGTTGTCGACCGCGAAGCCGCCAAGCAGCAGCTGCTGGATCGGCTCGCCGATACCCGGGAACGCCGTGAAGAAGCCGGTGATCACCGTAGCCCCCCAGAACGACATCTGGCCCCATGGCAGCACGTAGCCCATGAACGCGGTTGCCATCATCAGAAGCAGGATGACGACGCCGAGGATCCACAGCACTTCGCGTGGAGCCTTGTAGGAGCCGTAATACATGCCGCGGGCGATGTGGATGTAGACGGCCACGAAGAAGAACGAGGCGCCGTTGGCGTGCATGTAGCGCAGCAGCCAGCCGGAGTTCACGTCGCGCATGATCTTCTCGACCGACTGGAAGGCGATCGCGGTGTCTGCGGCGTAATGCATGGCCAGCACGATGCCGGTCAGCAACTGCACCACCAGCATCACCATAAGGATGCCGCCGAAGGTGTAGGCGTAGTTCAGGTTCCGCGGCACCGGATAGGAGACGAAACTGTCATGCACCAGCCGCGGCAGCGGCAGGCGGGAATCGATCCATTTTCCGACGCCGGAAGTTGGCTGGTAAGTCGAGTGATCACTGCTCATGGTCTAAAGCCCCCTCAGCCGATTTTGATGACGCTGTCAGACACGAAGGCGAACGGCGGAACCGGAAGGTTCTCAGGCGCCGGACCTTTGCGAATACGACCAGCCGTGTCGTAGTGCGAACCGTGGCACGGGCAGAACCAGCCACCGAATTCACCGGCCTGGCCAAGCGGCACGCAACCCAGATGGGTGCAGGAACCGATCATGACGATCCAGTTTTCCTTGCCCTCACCAGCGGAGCGGTCAAGGTCGGTTGCCTCTGAGCCAGCGGCGATGTTTGCGTTGCGCGCGACCGGGTCCTTGAGTTCGTCCAGAGCGACAGCCTTCGCTTCGGCGACTTCTTCGTCGGTGCGGTTGCGGATGAACACGGGCTTGCCGCGCCATTTCACCGTCAGCGACATGCCTGGCTCAAGGCTTTCGACATTGACCTCGATCGAGGCCAGCGCCAGCGTCGAGGCGTCTGGGTTCATCTGGTCGATGAACGGCCAGGCGAAACTGCCCGCGCCGACCACGCCCGCCATCCCGGTGGCGATGTAAAGAAAATCGCGACGGGTCGGTTCGCCCGTGCCTTCGCTTTGTGTCATTGGCTCACTCACGGCTCAACGTCCTCTTCAAGCTGCGTCTGGACAACAATCCCGTCCCACTGCGTCGCGCAGATCAGGCCTCTCCGCTATAGGCAGATTCGGCCATTGCCGACAATGCGGCGGAATTCTGTCAATCGCGCGGTTTCTATGCGGGATAGGTTAAGAAGTCCAGACCGGACAAGGACAGAAGGGCACTATGTCGCGGAAAATTCGGACGACTATTCCGCCGCTTCCTCGACACCGATGAATCCGCCTGACTGCCGCGCCCACAATTCGGCATAAAGCCCTCCGCTTTTGATCAATTCGGAATGGGTTCCGGTTTCGATGATACGGCCATTGTCCATCACCACCAGGCGGTCCATCCGGGCAATGGTCGAAAGCCGGTGCGCAATGGCAATGACGGTCTTGCCGTCCATCAATTCATCGAGATTTTCCTGGATCGCGGCCTCGACTTCCGAATCCAGCGCCGATGTCGCCTCGTCCAGCACCAGAATGGGCGCGTTCTTCAGCATCACCCGCGCGATTGCGATTCTCTGCCTTTGGCCACCCGAAAGCTTGACCCCGCGATCGCCGACATGTGCATCGAGCCCCTTGCGGCCGCGCTGATCGGAGAGCCCATTGATGAAATCGAGCGCCTCGGCCCGCCGTGCCGCTTCCAGGATTTCCGCGTCATCCGCGTCGGGACGGCCAAAGACGATGTTTTCGCGAATCGAGCGATGCAGCAGCGACGTGTCCTGCGTGACCATGCCGATCGCATGGCGCAGCGATTCCTGCTTCACCGCGGCGATATCCTGCCCGTCAATCTCGATCCGGCCCGATTCCAGATCGTAAAACCTCAGCAGCAGATTGACGAATGTCGATTTGCCGGCGCCGGAACGGCCGACCAGGCCGAGTTTTTCCCCGGGCTTGATGTCGAGCGTCAAGGAGTCGATAACCGGCTGGTCGCTGTTGTAGCCGAAGCTGGCGCCCTCAAAACGAATGCCCGCCTTGTCGACAACCAGCTCCCTGGCGTTCTCGGCATCTGCAAGACCGATCGGCCGCGCCACCATTTCCGCCGAATTCTGCAAGTTCCCCAGATTGCGCATCAGCCCGTTCAGCTGGGTCATCATCCGGCCCAGCAGCATGTTGAGCCTGAGCACCAGCGACAGCGTAAACGCCACCGAGCCGACCGAGATGGCGCCGGCAAGCCACAGATCGATCGAGAACGCCGCAATAACCGTGATCATCACGCCGGAAAGGGCTGCCAGCGAGGCGCGAACCCCGGTCAGGTGCCGGGTAAACGGCATGATGGTCGCGATGAACTGGTCAAACCCCTCGCGGATATAGCGGTCATTGTCATCGTCGCGCGCATAGAGCTTGAGCGTCTGGATGTTGGAATAGCTGTCGGTAATGCGGCCATTGAGCATGGCCGAGGCTTCCGCGCTGGCGCGGGCGTGACGCCGGATGCGCGGCACGAAGAACCGGGCCAGGAATCCGAACACCACGACCCAGAGCAGCACCAGCGCCGACAACCGCCAGTCAAGCTGCGCCACCAGCGCCATGGTGGTCACCGTGTAGATCATGATGAACCACACCACCTGAAGCAGCGACACCATGAAATCACCCGTCGCCTGCCCGGCCGACCAGACCTTGTTGACGATGCGCCCGGCAAAATCGTTCTGGAAAAAGCTTAGATTCTGCCGCGCCACATGCGAATAGGCCTGCCATCGCACCAGATTGTAAAATCCCGGCACCACGGTCTGCTCTTCCACCAGCGCGGCGATCGTCACGACGGCAAAGCGTGCCAGCACCACGACAAACAGCATGAACGCCAGCGCCGGGCCATGGGCTGAAATCAAGCCGTCCCACCCGGCTGCCGGTTCGGAGGAATCGAGCACATCAACCAGTTGCCCGACGAAATAGAACAGCGCCGCCTCGAGCAGCGCCACCAGACCGCCCAGCGCCAGCATCGCCGCAAACGCACCCTTTGCCTGCCCGACATAGTGCCACAGGAACTTGCGTGTCGAATCTGGCGGCCGGTAATTCGAACGCCGGGCAAATGGATCAATCCAGCCTTCGAAAAGGTCAAGCAGGGGTCTGAAAATCATGGACGGGACAATAGAGCGGACGGCGGGTTTGGCAATATCAACATCGCTTTACTCCGCCGCCGTCGCGTCTGCATCCACGTCGATGAACCCGCCCGACTGACGCGACCACAGATCGGCATAGATACCGCCGGCCTTGATCAGTTCCTCATGGGTCCCGGTCTCGACGATCTCACCCTGGTCGAGCACCACCAGCCGGTCCATCTCGGCAATGGTCGACAACCGGTGCGCAATCGCGATCACCGTCTTGTTTTCCATCAGCGCGAACAGGTTCTCCTGGATCGCCGCCTCAACCTCGGAATCGAGCGCCGAGGTGGCTTCGTCCAGCACCAGGATCGGTGCGTCTTTCAGGAACACCCGGGCAATCGCGATCCGCTGACGCTGACCGCCCGAAAGCTTGACCCCGCGTTCGCCGACATGCGCCTCCAGTCCGGTGCGGCCGGACAGATCCTCCAGCCCCTCGATGAACTCCTGCGCATTGGCCTTTCGCACCGCTTCGAGGATTTCCTCCTCGCTCGCATCCGGCCTGCCATAGGCAATGTTGTCGCGCACCGAACGGTGCAGCAGGGAAGTGTCCTGGCTGACCATGCCGATCTGGGCCCGGAGACTGTCCTGGCTCACCTGCGAGATATCCTGACCATCGATGAGCACCCGCCCAGATTCAAGATTGTAAAATCTCAAGAGCAGATTGACGAGCGTCGTCTTGCCCGCGCCCGAGCGCCCGACAAGACCGATCTTCTCGCCAGGTCTGATCGAAAGCGACAGATCCTCGATCACACCGCTCTGCTTGCCATAGTGAAAGCGGACATTCTCGAACGCGATCCCGCCCTTCTTGGCGACGATCGCGCCCGCGTCGGGACTGTCGACCACCTCATGCGGCTTGATCATCATGCCCATGCCGTCCTGGACCACGCCGATATTCTCGAAGAAACCCGACACCTCCCACATGATCCACTGCGACATGCCGTTGATTCTCAGTGACAGCCCGATGACGATGGCAATCGAACCCACCGAGACAGTGCCTGTCAGCCAGAAGCTGATCGACATTGCCGAGACCGCAAACACCAGAACCGAGTTGTTGAAATAGATCAGCGACTGGAACAGCGTCACCTGGCGCATCTGCCGGTGCACGGTCTCGAGGAACATGTCCATGCTTTCCTGGGCATAGCTCTCCTCCCGGCCCGCATGCGAGAACAGCTTCACCGTCGAGATATTGGTGTAGCTGTCGACCACCCGGCCCGTCATCGCCGAGCGGGCATCCGCCTGGTCGGTGGAAATCCGCTTCAGCTTGGGAACGAAATGCATGATGAGCCCGATATAGACCACCAGCCAGACCATCAGCGGCAACACAAGCCGCCATTCGGCGCTGGCCACCATGCCGATCATGGCGACGAAATAGACCGAGACATAGACGAACACGTCGAGCAGCTTCATCACCGATTCCCGGATCGACAGCGATGTCTGCATCACCTTGGTGGCGACACGTCCGGCAAATTCGTCGGAAAAGAAGCTCAGGCTCTGGCGCAGCAGGTAGCGGTGCATCTGCCAGCGCGCGATCATCGGATAATTGCCCAGCAGCGTCTGGTGGATGATCAGCGAATCCAGCAGCACCGTAAGCGGCAGACCGATGAGCACGACGGCGCCCATCAGCATCAACCGGCCCCACTCGCGCTCGAGAAAGCCTTGCGGGTCCGACGTCGCCAGCCAGTCGACAATCGAGCCCAGGAAGCCGAACAGCATCACTTCGCCGATGGAAATCAGCGCCGTCAGCAGGCTCATGGCAATCAGCCACGGCGCCGCGTCGCGCGAATAGTGCCAGCAAAACGCCACCAGCCCCTCGGGCGGCGCGGTGGGGGTTGCTTCGGGATACGGATTTAACCGACGTTCAAACCATCCAAACATGGAGGTCTCCTTGACAAATATTCATGCCGCAAGCGTGCAAAGCACCGGCAAAAGCACAATCGGGGCGGAGTCACGCGACGGCTAAAACAGCCGGCCCAGAGGGCGAAAAGTTAACAATGAAAACTGAAACCGCGAGAAACCTGTTCGATCAGCGACCCATGGCCGCCGGAAGAAAGCTGATAGTGATGTTATGCATGACAGCCTCCCTCAGGTTCGCGTTGAAGATGAGGCCTTCTAGCCCAGATTCGGCTGATCCGCCAGATTTCGGCCGTCGTTTTGGTTTCCATGCGCACGTCCTCGCTTGATATTGTGATAAAATCACCACAGAAACGCGTCCATGACCAAACCTCTGATCGCACTTTACCAACCCGACATTCCCGGCAACACGGGCTCCATCCTCCGGCTGGGCGCCTGCCTCGGCCTCGGTATCCACATTATCGGGCCGGCCGGTTTCGACATGACCGACCGGTCGCTCAAGCGTGCCGGAATGGACTATATCGAGATGGCCAACCTCACCCGCCACGACGGATGGGAGGAATTCGAGATCTGGCGCCAGACCGAAAACCGGCGGCTGGTGCTGATGACGACCCAATCCGCGACGCCCTACACCGATGGCGGCGACCAGACCATCACCGACCAGGATGTGGTGCTGTTCGGCCGCGAGAGCGCCGGCGTACCGCCCAAAGTCCACGAGGCTGCCGACGCCCGCCTGACCATTCCCATGATCGAAGGCCGCAGAAGCCTCAACCTCGCCATGAGCGTCGCCATCATCGCCGGCGAGGTCAACCGCCGGTTCGGACTGTAGCTCCACGCCAGATCAGTCATAGCTCACGACCTCGAACTCGATCCCGTTCTCGTCATCGAAATAGAAGCGGCGGCCGGGTTCGTAATCGGCATGATTATAGGGCTCGTAGCCCAGCGCCTTCACTTTCACCTCAGTTGCGTCAAGATCAGCAACCACCACGCCGACATGGTTGAGACTGCCGACCCGGTCTTTCTGGGTGGCTTCGCGTGCACGAACCGCCTTGGGAGTGTAGATCGCCAGATAGGCGTCGTCGGTTCCCACATGGATCGACAACCCGCCATTCAGCGCCGGGCCCTGCCAGCGGATCTTCCAGCCAAACACATCGCACAGCCATTTGGCTGTCGAAGTGGCATCGGAAACGGTGAAGTTGACGTGTTCGAGAGTGGATTGAGACATGGTTTAGCTCCTGATGTGAGTAATTATTGCCTGAGTTCGAAACCATGCTACTTTCTCAAGTGAACTTGAGGTCAAGAGGTTTTTTCACCAATGTCCATCTCCCCCACCAAGGGTCTGCTGACCATAGGCGAAGTGGCGAACCGCACCGGGCTGGCCGTGTCGGCGATCCGCTATTACGACGACGAGGGATTGGTCGCTGCGCGGCGCACGCCCGGCGGCAAGCGAATGTTCCTGCGCTCGGATATCCGGCGGCTATCCTTCATCCTGATTGCCCAGCAGCTGGGATTTTCGCTCGAAGAGATCCGCGCCCAGCTCAAACAGCTGCCGCTTGAGCGCACGCCCAACAAGCGCGACTGGGAAAAGATCAGCCGCGGCTTCCGGGCCCATCTTGATGAACGTATCGGCATGCTGGAACGGTTGCGTGACCGGCTCGACGGCTGCATCGGCTGCGGTTGCCTGTCGCTCGAGACCTGCAAGCTCTACAACCCCGGAGACAAGGCCGGCCAGACCGGAACCGGCCCGCGTCTGGTCGTGAAGAAATCAATCGGGGATACGGCGACGTGAAACGAAACCGGCAGATCAATCCGCCGTCGGCAGCCGTCGCATGGTAAATTCGATCGTGTCGCCCTCGCCCGGCAAGGGCCGCCAGCTTTCGACTTCCGTCCAGTAGGCGGCCTTGGGCCAGGTCGAAAACCATTCCCGCGCCTTGTCGCGGGCCTGGCCGCGGCTTAGCCGGTAGGTCTCGCGCACGAAGCCGCTGGTCGACTTGCCTTCGGATTTTTCCTGCCGCGCACGGGCAATCTCGCGGCGCAGCCCCTCAAGCGGCGGGCGTTGCTGATACCGTCTCATGGTCCTTCCTCGGCCTTCATGGCTGTTGCGACTTTAACCCAATTCCATTTGCGCGGCGTGTCTTGTTCAAACTGCGGCAATCCGGCTGAAAAGCGATGGTTACATCAGGCCGCTGCTGCTGCTATGACTGCCCCAAATCCACTATGAGGCTCCCAATGAAACGCCCAACCTTGCCGGTCGGCCTGCCCGACGACATCGAGGACAAGAAGATCAAGGCACGCGAGTGGTTTGAAAAGCTGCGCGACCAGATCTGCCTGAGCTTCGAAGCGCTCGAGGATGAAGTCGACCATCCGCAGGCAACCGGAGAACCGGGACGTTTCGAGCGCACCCCGTGGCTGCGTGACGAAGGTGCTGGCGGCGGCGGCACCATGTCGATCATGAAGGGCCGGCTGTTCGAAAAGGTCGGCGTCCACACCTCCACCGTTCATGGCGAATTCTCACCCGAATTCCGTGCCCAGATTCCAGGTGCAGAAGAAGACCCGCGCTTCTGGGCTTCCGGCATCTCGCTGATCGCGCATCCCACCAATCCGCATGTGCCGACCGTGCACATGAACACCCGCATGGTGGTGACCACCAGCCACTGGTTTGGCGGCGGCGCCGACCTTACCCCAGTGCTCGACAACCGACGCAGCCAGACCGATGCCGACACCATGCTGTTCCACCGCGCGATGGAGATTGCCTGCACCCGCCACGCAGTCGCCGACTATCCGAAGTTCAAGGCCTGGTGCGACGAGTATTTTTACCTGCCGCACCGCAACGAGGCCCGCGGCACCGGCGGCATCTTCTATGACTGGCAGCACAGCGATGCCGGGAATGGTGGATGGGAGGCCGACTTCGCCTTCACCCAGGATGTCGGCCGCGCCTTCAATGTGGTCTACCCGAAGATCGTGCGCGCCAATTTCAACACGCCCTGGACCAACCAAGAGCGCACCGAGCAGCTGATCCGCCGCGGCCGTTATGTCGAGTTCAACCTGCTCTATGACCGCGGCACCATCTTCGGGCTGAAGACCGGCGGCAACGTCACCTCGATCCTGTCCTCACTGCCGCCCGTGGTGATGTATCCCTAAGCGAACGGCAGCCGCATCTGAACGCGGCCAATTCGAATTGGCGTTGCCTGCATCAGCTGCGGCGCTCAGAGCCTGCGCAGGGCCTCATCGACCATGTGATTGGCGATCTTCATCCGTGTCGTCGCTGCCTGGCGCCATTCCATCGGCACCCGGTCGGGGTGATTGATCCGCGCGAATCTGCGCCGTTTCGATTTCAGCTCGGCCGGCGTATCGGTGGCAAGAAGGTTGATGTCCTCGGCAACGTCTTCGGGGCTAACCCGTGTGAAAGGCGACGTGTCGATGGCCGGTTCCGGCCTTGCCGCCGGCGTCGGCACGTCGGCAGCGACCGCCGGAGCGACTGTTTCAAGCTTTGCCCTGCTCGGCCAGGGATGTGACCTGAAGGCAGCTGCAACAAAACTGGAATTCCAGCCGCGCATGGCCGTCCAGCGTCCGGATCCGTGCGAGTGGGCCTCTTCCCGCTCGGTGCTCACGCGATCTAGAACAGCGTCAAACGAGTCCATTCCCCCGATCATCCCGAAATCCCGCTCCCTGAGGCAACATCGTGATGATCAGGGATAGCGAAACAAGGTTAACGAATTCGAATGACGGACCGCTCCGGCCTTCACCCGGACGAAGCAGCCCCCTCGAGCGGCTAGAAACTCGCTTCGGCGATTTCGTTGATCTCGGCGAAGATGTTTGGGCCGCCACAAATCACCACCGTGCCATGATCGAGGCTGGTCTTCGGATCGGGCTTGACGATGATGCCGCCGGCTTCCTCGATCATCAGCATCCCGGCCACGCAATCCCAGGAATTCATGAACTCCTCGAGATAGCCGATCAACCGGCCCGCTGCGACATAGGCCAGCATCAGCGCGCCCGACGCATTGCGGAAGAACACGCCGCCGCATTCGACAACCATGGTCAGCGCGGTCACGGCCTTCATTCCCGGCAAGCGCCCGGAAAACCCGATTCCGACCGAGCCCTGCCCCATCTCACCGGTCTGCGCCACCCGCATCGGCTTGCCATTGACGAAGGCGCCGCCGCCTTTTGTCGCCGTGAACATCTCGCCCGAAGACGGCTCGAAAATCACCCCGACCACGGCCTCGCCATCTCTGGCGCAGGCGATTGCCACGCACCATTGCGGCAATCCGCGGACGAAATTGGCGGTGCCATCAATCGGATCGATGACCCAGTCAAAGCCGCTGGTTCCGGTCTTGCGGCCATGTTCCTCGCCGACAATGCCGTCATCGGGCCAATGCTCTTCAAGGGCATCGCGGATGAGTGTCTCGGTGTCCTTGTCGGCATTCGAGACCAGATCCTGGTGCCCCTTGCTCTCGATGACGAGCGTGTCGATGGCTTTAAAATGCGTTTTGGCAAAAGCGCCGGCGTGCCGGGCGAGTTCGACGGCAAAGTCCAGTCTGTCTTGGTACTGCAAGGGAAATCCATTTCATTGAGATTCGAATGACCCGACCCTATGCCGGACCTTTGGCAGTTGCCAGCCTTTCGCGAGCCATGGCAGTCGCCACTGAAGCTGCAAATGGCGGCAATCCGTGCTATGCTTCATCTCTGCAAGGCCAAGATGACAGGCTTTGCGGATTTATGGTTTGAAGCATCGAAAAGAGGAGACAGCCATGAAGACCTTCCATTGCGGATCCCTCGTCCCCGGTTGCGAATGGCACACGCGTGCCGACAGCGAGGCGGAAATCGTATCGCGGGCCATCGATCACCTGCGCCAGACCCACGGCGAAACCATCATTCGCCCGTCGATTGTCGAGCAGATCAAGGAACGCACGCTCGAGGAAACCGACGCCGCCTGACGCGCATCACGTCGCCGTTGACGGTCAGTCCGCATCGTCGAGCAATGCGGCCTTGTCGAGCTTGAAATTGCTCTCGACCCAGCGCTCTTCGAGCGCGGCAAGTTGTGCGCCCATCTCCGGGCCGGGCTTGATTCCCCTGGCGATCAGGTCCGCCCCGGCAACAGGAAACACCGGCCGTTCCCACGCGAGGGCACGGGCCAGATGGCGGCTGTGGCTGGCGGTATCGGTCAGCGCCGCGGGATCGCTTTCCGTGCGGCTGCGTGCCGAGACCAGCGACAGCCGGATCCGGTCGCTCAGCGGCTCCACGCCGAAACTGTAGAGCAGCCGGTCCAGCGCCGTGATCGCCAGCGTCGGCTTGACCACCGGTGCTTCCGTCCACTTGACCAGACGGTCGGTCTCGGCCCGCGACATCTTCAGCCGCTGCGCAAGCTCGCGCATGCGCGCCGTATCCGGCGGCACCATGGCCATCAGCCGCAGCATCGGATCCGGCTCCCAGTCGAGCGCCGTCTCGGTGGCAATCAGCGGGCCGATGGAATCGATGCCCCATTTTTCGCTCTCGGGCAGCACCGCCGCCAGCACGCCCGATTGCCGCATCCACAGCAAGGCCCGTCCGGGATCGCGCGCCTTGAGCAGGGTCTTGAGCTCTTTCCACACCCGTTCCGAAGACAGTTTTCCAAGGCTTCCGCGCGCCCGGGCGCAGGCCTTCAGCGCGCTCGCATCAGGCCGTCCGGCGCCGTAATGGGCAAAGAAACGGAAATAGCGTAAGACCCGCAGATAGTCCTCGGCAATGCGGGCATCGGCATCGCCGATGAACCGCACCGTGCGCGTGGCAATGTCTTCAAGCCCGCCGACAAGATCGATCACCGCCCCGTCGCTGTTGGCATAAAGCGCGTTGATGGTGAAATCCCGCCGTTCGGCATCGACCTGCCAGTCCTGGCCAAAATTCACCTTGGCCCGCCGGCCATCGGTCTCCGCGTCATGCCTGAGCGTGGTGATCTCGAAGCCGCGCCCGTCAATCACCAGCGTCACCGTGCCGTGATCAATTCCGGTTGGCACCGCGCGAATGCCGGCGGCTTCCGCCCGCGCCACCACCTGCTCCGGCTCCCATGTGGTGGCCAGATCGGTATCGGTCACCGGCTCGCCCATCAGCGAGTTGCGCACCGCACCGCCCACCACCCGGACCTCTTCGCCCTCATCATTGAGCAGCGCAAAGATCCGGCCAAGCGCTGCGTCCTTGAACCAGCCCTCATCGGCCACGTTCGCTTCAGTGCTCATGCATAGAGCCTTTCATACATGGTGCGGATAATGCCGGCGGTCACACCCCAGATGTAATGCTCGCCATAGGGCATGACGTAGTAATGCCGCTCGATGCCTTCCCAGACCCGGCTTTCACGCCTGTGGTTGGCCTGGGTCATCAGAAAGGAGAGCGGGGTCTCGAACACCGCATCCACCTCGTCGGGATTGGCAGTGAGCGTGAAGCCCGGATGCACCACCGCCAGCACCGGCGTGATGCGGAACCCGGTGGTGGTCATGTAGACCGGCAGACGGCCGACCGGCTCCACAAAGCGGCGGTCGAGCCCGATCTCTTCCTCGGCCTCGCGCATCGCAGCGGTCTCCACGCTGTCGTCTTCCGGATCGACGGCCCCGCCCGGAAACGCCACCTGGCCCGAATGCTTGCGCATGGCGGTGGCCCGGCGCGTCAGGATCACCTGCGCCTCCGGCCCGGTATCGGTCACCGGCACCAGCACCGCCGCCTCGCGCAGCTTCACGCCAACCAGCCCGGACACCAGATCCGGATTGAGCACGTGATCGCCGTGGCCCAGATGCGCCGGCTCTGCGCCGAAGGCATGCTCGGGGTTGTGCTGTTGCGCCCGCACCCGGAAATCGCTGGCATCAAACACCGGCGGCATTGCCGAGACCGTATCCGTCAAGCCTCCGCCTCCAGCCGGGCCATGGGCATGATCGGAAACACCGAACCGGCAGAGCGGACCGCATAGATCGCCTCGCCATCGATTTCGACCTCCTCGCCCAGCGCCAGAAGGTCATAGGTCACCGCCCGGTTGACGAGCGCTTCCAGCCGGCCGCGCACCAGAATGTAGGGCTTGAGCTGATCGGTCTCGCCGGTGACGACGAATCGCAGCGGATTGTCCGGTCCGGCACGCACCACGTCGCCGACATTGGTGCGGAAAGTCAGCACCTGTTCGCCGTCTTCCTCGCTCACACTCATCTCAACCGCCAGGAACGGTGCGTCGACGACACGAATTCCGATCTTTTCCACAGGTGTGACAAGGTAGGTCTTTTCATCCTCGTCCCGGCGCAAAACGGTGGAAAAAAGCCGCACCAGGGCCGGGCGTCCGATCGGCGTGCCCATGTAGAACCAGGTGCCATCTGCCCGGATTTCCATGTCGATATCGCCACAATAGTCCGGATTCCAGCGCTCAACCGGCGGTAATCCGTCTTTGCCGGCATTTCGGTCGGCCTGGGCGCGCGAAATCATCGCGGCAAGATCTGCCGGATCTGATTTCATGTCGGTCCTTGTTTTTGCCATTGTCCTGTCCAGCTATGGTTAGAGGTAACCAGATAGTCATCTCTACGGCTCTTGTCAGCCTTTCAGCGTAGAATAAGCTGTTTGCGAGCCTAATGCATGTCGCGTCCAAATGGATCCATTGAACGATAGCGCACATGCATCATGTTAAAGTGTTGCAGCAACCTTTGCGCATCGATTGGATGCGCGGCGCTGTAGAACCAGAACGCGCGGAGAAACCCATGGGACGCATCGACACTGGCGCCAAGCCGATTGACGAAAAGGCAGTGATCGCTGCGGCCGAACAGGCGCTGACCGATATCTCCGCCATCAAGACAGCGGTCTCGGATGTTATTTTCGGTCAGGAAAGCGTTGTCGAGCAGACCCTGCTGGCGGTTCTCTCCGGCGGTCACGCGCTGCTGGTCGGCGTCCCGGGCCTCGCCAAGACCAAGCTTGTCACCACGCTCGGCTCGGTTCTGGGGCTTACGGCCAACCGCATCCAGTTCACCCCCGACCTGATGCCGTCCGACATTCTCGGCTCCGAAGTCATGGACCAGGGCGAGGGCGGACGCCGCTCGTTCCGCTTTGTCCCCGGCCCGGTGTTCACGCAATTGCTGATGGCTGACGAAATCAACCGCGCCTCGCCGCGCACCCAGTCGGCGCTGCTGCAGGCGATGCAGGAATACCATGTCACCGTTGCCGGCGCGCCGCACGATCTGCCACGGCCCTTCCATGTTCTGGCCACGCAGAACCCGCTCGAGCAGGAAGGCACCTACCCGCTGCCAGAAGCCCAGCTCGACCGTTTCCTGATGCAGGTCGACGTGCCCTATCCCGAAATGGCCGCCGAACGGCGCATCCTTCTCGAAACCACCGGCGGACAGGAAGCTGTTGCCCGGCCGGCCATCACCATGGAGCGGCTGATCGCCATCCAGGCGCTGATACGGCAAATGCCGGTGCCGGAATCGGTGGTCGACGCCATTCTTGAGCTCGTCCGCGCCGCCCGTCCCGGCCACGACAACGCCCGGGTCGACCAGACCGTCTCCTGGGGTCCAGGCCCCCGCGCCGGCCAGGCCATGATGCTCTGCGCCCGCGCCCGCGCACTTTACGACGGCAGGCTCGCCCCCTCCATTGATGATGTCCGCGCCCTGGCCGAACCGATCCTGCAGCACCGCATGGCGCTGACTTTCTCGGCCCGCGCCGAGGGCATCGGCATCCGCGACGTGATCGCCGACCTCGTCACCCCGAAAGCCGGGTGAGCCGATGGCGCCGATCGGCCAGCTGACCCAGCCCACGGAACGGCTTGACGCGCTTGCCCGCGCCCGCCAGCGCGCGGCCCTGCTGCCCGATTGCCTGGCCGAGGCCCGCCGCGTTGCCAACACCGTGATCGCCGGCTGGCACGGACGCCGCAAGCGCGGCATCGGCGAGACCTTCTGGCAGTTCCGGCCCTATGTTGATGGGGAATCGCTGTCGCGCATCGACTGGCGCCGCTCGGCCCGCGATGACCAGCTCTATGTCCGCGACCGGGAGTGGGAAGCCGCCCACACGATCTGGCTCTGGGCCGATCAGTCGCCATCCATGCTCTACAAGTCCGATATCGCGCTGGTCAGCAAGGAAAGCCGCGGCCTGGTGCTGATGCTGGCACTGGCCGAGATCCTGGCCCGCTCCGGCGAACGCGTCGGCTGTCCCGGCGTCATGGAACCGGTCTCGTCGCGAAACGCCGCCGAACGGCTGGCGCTGGCGTTGGCCCATGCACCGGCGCAGACCACCCTGCCCGATCTCGGACGCATCGGCCGGATGAGCGACGTCGTGCTGATCGGCGATTTTCTTGACGCCGATGAAACCCTCGAGACCTGCATCGGCCCGGCCGCAAGGCGCGGCATCCACGGCCACATCATCGAGGTCTCCGACCCATCCGAGGAAAATTTCCCATATTCGGGACGCACCGAATTCCGTGACCCGGAGAGCGGTCAGAAACTGGTGGCAGGACGTGCTGAAACCGTGGCCGCAGATTACCGCCAGGCCTGGCTCGCCCGCCGTGACGCGCTGTCTCAGGGCGTCCGCCGCATAGGCTGGAGTTTTCTCTCCCACCGCACCGACCGGCTGGCGTCGGAAGCCCTTGCCGCAGCCCATGGCCACCTGTCAGGCATCCCGGCAGCCGGAAAGGTAGCGCAATCATGATCGCTGGCCTGCCTTTCGCATTCGGCGCCCCGGCAATCCTGTTCGGACTGCTGGCCCTGCCGGTGATCTGGTGGCTGCTGCGTCTGACCCCGCCGCGCCCGCAAGCCGAACCCTTTGCCCCGCTGGCCATTCTTGCCCGTGTTCTCAAGGCAGAGGAAACCCCTTCGCGCAGTCCCTGGTGGCTCACCGCCCTGCGCCTGCTCATCGCAGCGCTGGTGATCCTTGCCCTTGCCGAGCCGGTGCTCAATCCGCGTGACCGGGCATTGTCGTCGAACGGGCCGCTGGCGCTGATCATCGACAATGGCTGGGCCACGTCGCCGGACTGGCAGACCCGCACCGAGGCCGCCGAAGCCCTGATCGGCGAGGCCGAGGATCTCGATATCCCGGTGTCGATCGTGTTTACCGCCAACCGCCGCCATGACGCCACGCCGACCAGCTTCGAGCGCGCCCGCGAGCAGCTGCGCGCCGCCAAGCCGCAACCGCTGCGTCCCGAGCGCAGCGCCTCGGTGACGGCGCTGATCGCAGCGCTCGGCCAGACCCGGCCCGGAACCATCGCCTATATCACCGATGGCATCGACACCACCGACGCCGCCGAGGCCTTCAGCCGCCTGTCGGCGCTCGAGCCAGGCGCCATCCGCATCATCGGTGCGGAAGATGCCGAGGCGCTGGCCCTGACCAATGCCGATAACGGCGCCGAAGCCCTCACCGTCACCATGAGCCGCCTGACTTCCGCCGGCGCCGAGCGCTTCGACCTCACCGCAAGTGACAGCAAGGGCCGCAACATCGCCGCAGGTGAAATCCGCTTCGAAGCCGGTGCAGCCGAGGCCACCGGCACCATCCTGGCGCCCTTTGAAATCCGCAATGACATCTCCCGGCTTGATGTCCGCGGGGTCGATACCGCCGCGACGGCGCGCCTGCTCGACGACAGTTTCCGCCGCCGCCGGGTGGCGCTGGTCTCGGGCGAAGCCGCCGACATTGCCCAGCCGCTGCTCTCGCCGCTCTATTACATCAACCGCGCGCTCTCCCCCTATGCCGACCTGATCCAGGCCGACACGGAGCAACTGTCCGCCTCCGTCCCCAGGCTGCTCGAGCAATCGCCTGCCGTGGTGGTGCTGTCGGACATCGGCACCCTGCCCGAGGATGTCAGCACAGGCCTGAATGAATGGGTCGAGCGTGGCGGCACCCTGATCCGCTTTGCCGGCCCGCGCCTGGCTGCCGCTCCTGCCGATGACCGGCTGTTGCCGGTGCTGTTGCGCAAGGGCGAGCGTGAACTCGGCGGCGCGCTGTCCTGGATCGAGCCGCAACCGCTGGCGGACTACCCGGCCACCGGGCCATTCGCCGGTTTGCCGACGCCGCGTGACATCACCGTACGGCGCCAGGTGCTGGCCGAGCCGTCTTCCGATCTTGCAGCGCGCACCTGGGCCAGCCTCGCCGATGGCACGCCGCTGGTCACCGCCGCCGACCGGGGTGCCGGCCGGGTCGTGCTGTTCCACGTCACCGCCGAAGCAAGCTGGTCGAACCTTCCGATCTCCGGCCATTTCGTCGACATGCTGCGCCGGGTGGTGCAACTGTCCCGCGCGGTCTCGGGCGGCGGCGAGGCCGGTTCCGGCATCCTGCCTCCCTGGCGCCTGCTCGATGCCAATGCCGCCCTGGTGCCTGCCAGCGGAGACGCCAAGCCGCTCGATCTGACCGCCGGCACCGCGATACAGGCGGGCCGCGACAATCCTCCGGGGCTGTATGGCAGCGAGGACGGTTTCGTCGCCCTCAACCTTTTCCGCCCCGGCGATACGCTCGCCCCCATCACCATCCCGGAGTTCGAAGTGCCGGTCACCCGCTCCACGCTCTCGGCCGACAGCGCCGTCGATTTCCGGCCCTGGCTGTTCGGCGCAGCCCTGATCGCGCTGCTTGCCGACACGCTGATCGTGCTCATTCTCAACGGCGCCTTCCGCCGCCGCGGCATGAAACCGGCCTCCGCGGCCGCGGCCCTGGTCTTCGCCACGACCTTGACGCTGTCGATGTTCGCAGCCCCGGGCACGCCCCGCGCCCAGGATGCCCAGCCCGGCGATGCCGAACTGCTCGAAAGCATGGACCGCACCCGCCTGGCCTATGTCATCACCGGGGACGACGAGACCGATAACATCTCCAGGCTCGGACTCGACAGCCTTTCGCGCTACCTGTTCACCCGGACGGCCCTCGAACCCGGTACGGCAATCGGTCTCGACATCGAAACCGCGCCGCTGGCGCTCTATCCGATGATCTACTGGCCGATGAGCGAGGATGCCGACATCCCCTCACCCGGCGCCATCAGCCGGATCGATGCCTACATGAAGAGCGGCGGCACGGTGCTGTTTGACACAAGGGACCGCATTGTCGATCTCGGCGGCGGTTCCAGCGCCTTGACCTTGCGGCTGCAGCAGATTCTTGCCAGTCTCGATATTCCGCCGCTCGAGCCGGTTCCCGCTGATCACGTGCTGACAAAATCCTTCTTCCTGCTCGACACCTTCCCGGGCCGCTATTCCGACGGCCCGCTTTGGGTGGAAGCAATCCCTCAGTCGGACAACCCGGCCGAACGCCCGGCCCGTGCCGGCGACGGGGTCTCCTCGATCCTGATCACCGGCAACGACATGGCCGCGGCCTGGGCCATGGACGAGCAGGGCTTTCCGATGTTCTCCACGGTGCCCGCCGATCCCTGGCAGCGCGAATATGCGTTCCGCGCCGGCGTCAACATCGTCATGTACATGCTGACCGGCAACTACAAGGCCGACCAGGTCCACATCCCCGCGCTTCTCGAACGATTGGGGCAATGAGATGAGCCTGGCCTTTGATCCTTTCCTGCCGCTGCCGGTGCTTCTGGCGATTGCCCTTGTCGCCCTGCTGCTGGTCGGCTGGGCCATTGCCAAGCGCATGCGAGGTGCTGCCCTTCGCGCGCTGGCACTGTCGGCTCTGGTGCTGGCGCTGACCAATCCCGTCGCCAATTTCGAGGACCGGGAACCGGTCACCAGCGTCGTCGCCATTGTCGTCGATCGCAGCCCCAGCCAGGCAAGTGCGGACCGCACCGCGCGAACCGATGCCGCCTTGAAGGCGCTGACCGAGCGCATCGCCCGCTATCCCGCCTTTGAAACCCGCATCATCGAGGCCGTGACCGATCCCGATGCGCAATCCCCGTCCACCCGCCTGTTCGAGGCGCTGTCTTCCGGCATCCGCGATGTCCCCAGCTCACGGCTTGCGGGCGCTGTGATGATCACCGACGGCCAGATCCATGACCTTCCCGGCTCGCTCTCGGCATTGGGCCTGGACGCGCCCTTGCACGGGCTCATTGTCGGCGACGAGGACGAGATCGACCGGCGCGTCGACGTGGTCCGCAGCCCGCGTTTCGGCATTGTCGGCGAAGACCAGGAGATCGTCTACCGCGTCAGCGAGGACGGGGCCGCTTCCGCGGGGAACCCGGTCAATGTGACGGTTCGCGTCAATGGCGAAGATATTGCCACCGAAACCGTGCCCGCTGGCGAGGAAAATTCGTTCTATCTCAATCTGCCGCGCGGTGGCGAGAACATCGTCGAATTTGCCGTCGACGAACTCGACGGCGAAGTCACCACCGCCAACAATCACACCGTCACCCTGATTGAAGGCATCCGCGAAAACCTGCGCGTGCTTCTGGTTTCCGGCGCCCCGCATTCGGGCGAACGCGCCTGGCGCAACCTGCTGAAATCCGATGCCTCCGTCGACCTGGTGCATTTCACCATTCTGCGCCCTCCGGAAAAGCAGGACGGCACGCCGATCTCGGAACTGTCGCTGATCGCCTTTCCGACCCGGGAGCTGTTTGTCGAGAAGGTCGACGAATTCGACCTGATCATCTTCGACCGCTACCAGAACCGCGGCGTGCTGCCGGTGCTCTACTACGATTACATCGCCCGCTATGTCGAAGATGGCGGCGCCATGCTGGTTGCCGCCGGACCTGAGTTTTCCGGCATCGAAACCATCGCCGACACCCCGCTGGCGCCGGCCCTGCCCGCGGTGCCGACGGGTTCGGTGACCGATGCCGGCTACTATCCGCGCCTGTCGGACAATGGCAAACGCCACCCCGTGACCCGGTCATTGCCCGGCGGCGCCAATGAGCCGCCCGGCTGGGGTCGCTGGTTCCGCACCGTCGGCGTCGGCGACACCATCGGCGACGTGGTGATGAACGGCGCCGACAACGAGCCGTTGCTGGTGCTCAACCGCTACGGCGAAGGCCGGGTGGCCATGCTGCTGTCCGATCACGGCTGGCTCTGGGCGCGCGGTTTTGAAGGCGGCGGCCCGCATGTCGCGCTTTACCGACGCATTGCCCATTGGCTGATGAAGGAACCGTCGCTGGAAGAAGAAGCCCTGCGCGCCACCGCCAACGGCCGCACCCTTGTGGTCGAGCGTCAGACCATGGCCGACACCACGGAACCCGCCACCGTCACGTTACCAAGTGGCGAGACCCGCGAGATCATTCTCGCCCCCGCCGATGAAGGTCTGTTCCGTTCCGAACTGGTGCTGGATCAGCCGGGCCTCGTCGAGGTCACATCCGGCGATCTACGCGCGCTGGCCCATGTCGGCGCGGTCAATGCACCGGAATTCCGCGCCACCGTGTCAACCACCGGCCTGATGCAGCCCCTCTCCGAGGAAAGCGGCGGCCTGACAACACGCGTCAATGCAACGGCGAGCGACTTGCCGCAGATCCTGCCGACCCGTTCCGCCCGCATCGATGCCGGCGAGCGCATGGGCTTGCGCGCCAGCAATGAAAGCGTGCTCAAGGGCGTGCGCTCGATCCCGCTGTTCGGCGGCTTCCTCGGTCTTGCCCTGATGATCCTGGCGCTCGGCGCCACCTGGTTCCGCGAAGGGCGCTAATGCGTGTCACGTTCAAATGAATTCATTTGAACGATAACGTAGATGCATCATTTCAAAGTGCTACAGCAACCCGCAACGAAAACGGCGGCCACCACGTGGTGACCGCCGTACATCTCGTGTTGCTCTGAAAACTGGCGTTCAGCTGGCCTGGGACAGCGTATCTCCGTCACCGAAATAGCTCATCTGGTCCTCGGCCCAGGCCTTGATGCCGTATTTCTCGACTGTCTTGCGCATCATCGCCATCCGCTGGCGGCGCTCATCCTCGGGCATGGCCAGCGCCTGCTCGATGCCCATGTCCATCGACCGGTGCGAGAACGGGTTGGTGATGACGGCCGATGACAGCTCCACCGCAGCCCCGGCAAATTCCGACAGCACCAGCACGCCGTCGCCATCGGTGCGCGCCGCGGCGTATTCCTTGCACACCAGGTTCATGCCATCGGCCAGCGGCGTGATCCAGCAGACATCGGCAAGCTGGTAATAGGCAATCAGATCCTTGAACGGAATCGCGGTGGAAATCAGCGCCACCGGCTGCCACTCGAAGGATCCGAACGTGCCGTTGATCCGTCCCGCCACCTGTTCGATCTCGCCCTGGATTTCCTCATAGGCGGCCATATTGCGGTTGGCACCGACCGAGACATGCATCAGCCGCACATTGCCGTGCAGCTCGGGATTTGCCTGCAGCAGCCGTTCGTAGCTTTCGAGCTGTTGCACGCCACCCTTGGTATAATCGGTACGCCCCACCGACAGGATCAGCTTGCAGTCGCCCAGTTCCGAGCGGATCGCGACCGCTGCTTCGCGGGTTTCCTCGGCCTCGGCGCGTTCCTGGATATAGTCCCAGTCAATGCCCACCGGCGCGCTCGAGATCCGGATCGTGCGGCCCTGGTACTGAACCGATTCCGGCACCCGCCGGTCCGACAGTGCCGTGCCTTCCCAGATGAAGTCCGGATTGACGTCCTTGCGCACCACATTGCCGACTTCCAGAAGACTTTGCGCCACATGCACGAAGTTCACGGCGTAACGGGGAATGTGGAACCCGACGACATCGCAGGCCAGCAGGCTGTCGACGATCTCGCGCCGCCAGGGCAGCACGTTGAACATGTCGGCGGCCGGAAACGGCGTGTGATGGAAGAACGAGATCTTCACGTCGGGGCGCAGTTTGCGCAGGTAGCCGGGAACCAGCCACAGATTGTAGTCATGCACCCAGACCACGGCCCCGGGTGCCGCCTCGGCGGCAGCAGCCTCGGCAAAGGCCCAGTTCACTTCGCGGAATGTCGGCCAGTCGACCGGGTCGTAATTGTAGCGTTCCTTGAACGAATGCAGGATCGGCCAGAATGCCTCTTTCGAGGTGATGTGATAGAAGCTCGACACCTGGTCAGGGGTCAGCGGCAGCCGTGTAACCGAATACTTGCCGTAGCTGTCCTCGATCTCGATGACTCGCTCGAAATCCGGATTGGCGGCATCGTCAGCAAGTTTCCAGGCAATCCAGGCGCCCTTGTCGACCCGGCCGAAGAAGCCTTTCAGCGTCGGCACGATCCCGTTCGGGCTCTTGTTTTCCTTGAAAACGATCTTTCCGTTTTCTTCGACTTCCTCGTAGGGTTGGCGGTGATAAACGATGACAAGATCGCTGGCCATATAATCAGTATCCTTTCGGTAGCTCGTGCATGTCGAAAGCACGAATAGCCTCCAATATGCCCGCCGCGCCGTGCGCTTGCGCCATATGAAGGTGCTCCAGATGAGCAACGCGCTCGACCAGGGAAGGTTCCGAGTTTCCAACCGCGACTGCGGGCAACCCGCATTCGAGCATGGAAAGATCGTTGAGCGTGTCACCGGCGCACAGCACGCGGGCCGGCTCGATCGCCAGATGCTCCACCAGCCGGCGCAGCGACGGACCCTTGCTTACGCCGTCGGGCAGCACATCGAAATAGCGGTTGTCGGAGATCAGCCACTGGTGCCCCATCTCCTCGACAATGCTGCAGGCCGAGTGATCAAAAGCCTCGGCATCGAGGTCATAGCTGACCCGGTAGCGGAATTCGGTCGGCTGCAGCGTGAGCCCCGGATGACCTTCAAGCCGCGCCCGCACCGTGTCGCCCGCACTGCCCCAGCGGGCCGCGATCTCTTCTTCCAGATGCACGATCGGCGCAACGCCGGTCTCGGACGACACCGTGGCGATGGTGGTGCCGACATCGCCGACCGCATAATCGGGCCAGGGCACGCCCCGCTCGCGGCAAAGCGCGCCAATGAATTCGGGATCGCGGCCGGTCACGAAGATCAGGCCCACAGTTTCGCGGTTGTCTTCGATCCAGCCATAAAGCCGCTGCCGGTCTTCCTCGCTGCCGCCGAGGAAGGTGCCGTCGAGATCGGTGGCGAGCACGAATTGCCGTGTATTGAGTGGGCTGTTGATGCGTGTCGGGTTCATTCGGCTGCCTCCGCTGCCATGGCAATGGGATGGTCGATGCTGATAGACAAACCGCGGCGTTCGCCCTCGATCGGACGCGACCAGAGCTCGGCGAAGGTTTCGCGCACATCCGCCCCCTGGTGCAGGATCCGGTACACGCTTTCGCAAATCGGCATGCGAATATTCATCCGCCGCGCCAGGTCCATGACCGAGACCGAGTTGACCTCGCCCTCGACCACAACGGCCTTGCCGTCAAAACACTGGTCCCGTGCAATGCCCTTGCCGAGCTGAACCCCGAGCGACATGTTGCGAGATGTCTGCGACGAGCAGGTCAGCGTCAGGTCGCCCGCGCCGGCAAGCCCGGTCACGGTTTCCCGGCGTCCGCCAAACACGTCGGCCAGCGTCTTCATCTCGTCCATACCACGCACGATCAGCGCCGCACGGGTATTTTCCGCATAGCCCGCGCCCGTCATCATGCCGCAGGCGATGGCAATCACGTTCTTGACCGCGCCGCTGACCTCGACCCCGACGAGATCGTCGGAAATGTAAGGCCGGAAGAACTCCGATCCCATCGACAGCGCCAGCCGCGCCGCCGGGCTCGATGCCGTGTCGAGCCGGTCGGCATAGGAAAACTGGAAGGCGATGGTGGCCGCGGTGAGATGCCCGAGCGCGGTTTCGGTCGCGAAAGTCGGCCCGGACAGCGCGCCGATCTGGTGACCGGGCAGCATCTCCGATGCAACTTCGCTCAGCAGGTAGCCGGAGCCCGCCTCGATCCCCTTGGCGCAGAGCGCGATCGGCACGCCTTCAGCCAGGTGCGGACGCATCTGCGTGCAGATATCGCGCAAGGTCCGTGACGGCGTGACCAGCAGCACCGCCTCCGCCCCTTTAAGCGCTTCCGCCATGTTGGTGGTCGCAGCAATGCCATCCGGCAAGGTGATACCGGGAAGGTATCGCGGATTTTCATTGCGGCTGTTGATTGCCTCGACTGTAGCCTGATCTCTTCCCCAGAGTGCCGTTTCACGGCCGGCGCGGCGCGCCACGGAGGCCAGTGCGGTCCCCCAGGCCCCGGCACCGATAACGCAGATTTTCGCGTAAGCACGTGCAGGAGAAGACAGGTCGTCGGCTTGTTCGCCTAGATGAGTCATATCGCTCTATTTAGGGCCCATTGTGCTGCAGCGCAACCGCGAGACTGCTGCAATGCACCCCATTCCGTCCAAAACCGGGAGATTTTGCAGGCGAAAACGCACAGAAACCTATGTCCGGTCGCGGTGCCGGATTTCGCCTTCAAGCGCCATCGCGTCGGTCTCGCCATAGCAGGCCGCAAGCAGTCTGCGCTTGTCGAACGGCCCCGGCATGCTCAGCGCACCGGGCCGCGTCGGCTGAAATCCAAGCGGCGCGTAATAGGGCGGATCCCCGACCAGGAGCACCGCGTGGCTGCCGCTTTTCTCCGCCGCCGCCAGCACGATCCGCACCAGTTCCCGGCCGATGCCGAGATTCTTGTGCGACGGCCGCACGGCCAGCGGTCCGAGCAGATGGCCGGCAACCGTGCCGGCGAGGATCGGCGTCATCCGCACCGAGGCGATGATTTCCCCGCGGTCGCTGCCGACAAACGACAGCAGCCGGTCATGCGGACCCTGTTCGCGCACCCGCTCGGCGGCCCGCACGAAACGGCCCGGGCCGAAGGCTTCTTCATTGATGAGGTCGATGGCCGCGTCGTGAGACGCGTCTTCGGTGAGAAAGACAATATCCTGAAAGGGCATGATGGGAATTCCGGAAACAAGCGGCAGACGTGACGAAACACCCGCGGATCCCGCGGGGAAAGATCTTGTCAGCGTCGTCGCAAAGCCTTGACTGGCATCCGGTTATCCTTCGTTGCCCTTCGCCCATAGCAAAGCAAACCCTTGACGTCCAATGCAAAACGCACCGTTCACCCCCATAGCCTTCGCTTTTTTCCATCCGGGGCTTATGTGTTGTGAAAAGGAGATTGATCATGGGAATGCTGGTTGATGGCGTCTGGAACGACGTCTGGTACGACACGAAATCCACGGGTGGCCATTTCAAGCGCAAGGAATCTTCCTTCCGCAACTGGGTGACCGCCGATGGCGAACCGGGACCATCCGGCGAAGGCGGCTTTGCCGCCGAGGCCGGGCGATACCATCTCTATGTCTCGCTCGCCTGTCCCTGGGCGCACCGGACCCTGATCTTCCGCAAGCTCAAGGGACTGGAAGACGCCATCTCGGTGTCGATCGTCGACCCTTACATGGGCAAGAACGGCTGGGAGTTCCATGACCGCGACGGCGGCACCGTCGACCATCTGGGCGGCAAGGATTTCCTCTGGCAGGTCTATGTCGCAGCTAAATCGGACTACACCGGCCGCGTCACCGTGCCGGTGCTGTGGGACAAGAAGGCGAACACCATCGTCTCCAACGAGTCCGCCGAGATCATACGCATGCTCAACTCGGCTTTCGATGCGATTGCCAAGCCGGCGCCCGATTACTACCCGGCGGAGCTGCAGGCCGAAATCGATGAGATCAACGAGATCGTCTACCACAAGGTCAACAACGGTGTGTACAAGGCAGGCTTCGCCACCACGCAAGAAGCCTATGAAGAACATGTCACCGAGCTTTTCGATACGCTCGACATGCTCGACGAGCGGCTTCAGGAAAACCGCTATCTGACCGGTGACGAGCTGACCGAATCCGATTGGCGCCTGTTCACCACACTTGTGCGCTTTGATCCGGTCTATGTCGGCCACTTCAAGTGCAACATCCGCCGCATCGCCGATTATCCAGCCCTGGCAGGATATCTTCGCGAGCTCTACCAGATGCCTGGCATTGCCGAGACCGTGAACATGGATCACATCAAGAACCATTATTACGGCAGTCACGACACCATCAACCCGACCGGTATCGTGCCGGTTGGCCCGGCGCTCGATCTGCTCGAGCCGCACGGGCGCGAAATGCTGCCGAAGGCCGCCTGAACAGCTCCACGGGTTTCTCCGTCCGGGCGTCACTTGAAATGTCATATATAAAACACGACATATATAAGTGAACCCGACGGCGAAACTTGGAGGACCACCATGGCCTACACAATCGACAGAACATTTGATGCCGCTTCGTTCGAGGACATCGACCAGCGCACCCGCAAGGCGCTTGCCGATCACGGCTTCGGTGTGCTTACCGAAATCGACGTCGCCGCCACGATGAAGAAAAAGCTCGACGCCGACATGCCGCCCTACCGCATTCTCGGCGCCTGCAATCCCTCGATGGCGCATCAGGCCATCGGCATCGAGCCGCGCATCGGCGCCATGCTCCCCTGCAACGTTATCATAAGGGACACCGGCAATGGCGAGGTGACCGTCAGCGCGGTCGACCCGGTCGCCTCCATGCAGGCTGTCGAAAACAGGCAGCTGACCGATGTCGCCGGCGAAGTCCGCGCGATGCTTGAAAAGGCGGTCCGCGACATTTGATGCCTGGATTTCAGGACCGCTACAGGATCAGGTCTTGATCTTGTAGCCGGTCTTGAAGGTCCACCCGATGATCCCGAGGCAGACGAACATGAACAGGGCGATCATCATCAGGCTGATCCCGATATTGATGTCGGCAGTTCCATAGAAGGCCCAGCGGAAACCGGAAATCAGGTAGACCACCGGATTGAACAGCGTCACCGTCTGCCAGAACGGTGGCAGCATCGAGATCGAATAGAAGCTGCCGCCCAGGAACACCAGCGGTGTGATCACCAAGAGCGGCACCATCTGCAACTGTTCGAAATTCTTCGACCATATCCCGATGATGAACCCGAAAAGGCTGAACGAGATGCAGGTCAGTGCCAGGAACGCCAGCATTGCGCCCCAGTGCAGGACTTCGAAATCGACAAAGAATTCCGCCGTGCCCAGGATCACCAGACCGATCAACGCCGATTTGGTTGCCGCGGCCCCGACATAGCCGAGAACGATTTCGACGAAGGACACGGGCGCTGTGTGCAGCTCGTAGATCGAGCCAAGAAATTTCGGGAAATAGATCCCGAACGAGGCGTTGGAAATGCTCTGCGTCAGCACCGACAGCATGATCAGCCCGGGCACGATGAAGGCGCCGTAGCTGACACCATCGATCTCATCGATGCGTGAGCCGATCGCCGCCCCGAAAACGATGAAATACAGCGATGTCGACAGCACCGGCGAAATCAGGCTCTGCGACAGGGTGCGGAAAAACCGCGCCATTTCGAACGAATAGATGGATCTGACGGCCTGAAAATTCATGACTTGTCCTCAACCAGCCCGACAAAGACATCTTCGAGCGTACTTTGCCTTGTTTCGACATCACGCATGACGAGCCCCGCCGCGCTCAAATCGGCAAACAGCGATGCGATGCCGGTGCGCTCGCCATTGGCCTCGTAGGAATAGACCAGCGTCTGGGTCTCGGCATCATACTCGAGATCGTAGCGGCTCAGTGATTCCGGGATGGTCTCCAGCGGCTGCATCAGCTCGACCCGCATCTGCCGCTTGCCCATGCGCTGCATCAGCGTTTCCTTCTCCTCCACCAGCAACAGCTCGCCGCCGCGGATCACCCCGACCCGGTCGGCAATCGCTTCGGCTTCCTCGATATAGTGCGTGGTCAGGATGATGGTGACGCCATCGGCCTTGAGCTGGCGCACCACCTCCCACATCTCCTTGCGCAGTTCCACATCGACGCCGGCCGTCGGCTCGTCAAGAAACAGAACCCGCGGCTCGTGGCACAGCGCCTTGGCAATCAGAACCCGCCGCTTCATGCCGCCGGACAGCTCCATCGTCTTGGCGTCTTTCTTGTCCCACAGCGAGAGTTTTTCCAGAATGCTCTTGATCAGAGCCGGGTCATTGCGCTTGCCGAACAGGCCACGGGTAAAACGCAGCGCATCGATCACCGTCTGGAACGGTTCGAGTGCAATTTCCTGCGGCACCAGACCGATCAGCGAACGGGCCTGGCGAAAATCATCGACCACATCATGTCCACCCACCCGAGCAGTTCCGGACGTGGCATTGACCAGCCCGCAGATGATCGAGATCAGCGTCGTCTTGCCGGCCCCGTTCGGCCCGAGCAGCGCCAGGATCTCGCCCTCCTCGATCTCGAGATTGACATTCTTCAGCGCCTGAAAGCCGCCATCATATTGCTTGGAAAGGTTCTGAACCGAAAGAATGGCTGCCATGATAATCTTCTCAAAAACGAAGGAAGCAAACCGGCGCCCGTAAAATATGCGGCCTGCCGGACCAATAGACGAAAGTCGCAGTCGCCATCAGGTAAGCACAAACGCCCCGCGTTCAAGAGCGCGCAAGCACACCTGTGTCAGATCCTGTCAGCAGTCTGACCGGTTGGGTTGTCGGTGGCAGGCAGCTGTTAAACAGCCCGACTGCGCCTCCACTTTACCAGACGTCGCTGACCGCAACCCCTCCCGCGAGCTCCGCAAGCCGCCGCCGCGTGGCCGGGGTCACGCCTTCGGGCAGCGCATCAAGCGCGAAGAACCCGCTCTCGACAATCTCGCGATCGGGCTGTTTCGGCGCGGTCTGCGAGACATTGCAGCGGTAGAAGGCGACATGATCGCGGCGGCTGGTGCGGGAATTGAAATAGATCGCGAACAGTTCCGGCTGGCCGGCAATCTCGAGATTGCCTTCCTCGCGCAATTCCTTGACCAGCGCCTCCATCAGCGTCTCGCCGCACTCGACGCCACCGCCGGGCATGTGCCAGCCGGGCACGTAGGAATGGCGCACCAGGAACACCCGGCCTTCCGCATCGAACGCCGCGGCGCGCACCCCAAGCGTCATGCCGCGGGCGATTGCAAACCAGGCATGGAGCACGCGGGTGACCAGCCGCGCCCGCCAGTTGCGCATTTCCGGTGGCGTGTGAACTTCGCCGGCCACGGCTTGCGGCGCTCTGGCAGGATCGTTATTGCTCACATCATGTTCCGGCTTGCTCATATTTCCGATATCCATCTTGGCCCCATGCCGCGCCTGTCCGTCGCTCAGCTCGCGTCCAAGCGGATTACCGGCTATGTGAACTGGCATCGCAACCGCCGCAAGCATCTTTTCGGCAACACGCTGGAGAATGTCATTGCCGGCATGCGGCTGGCTTCACCCGATCATGTGGCGATCACCGGCGATCTGGTCAATCTGGCGACACGGACCGAAATCGAGGCAGCGCGGCTGTGGCTGGAAACCCATTTCGACCCGTTCAACGCGACCGTCGTCCCCGGCAATCACGATGCCTATGTGCCCGGCGCATTCGCCAGGTCCACTGCTACCTGGCGGCCCTGGCTTGAGTCCGATGCGCTCGCAACGGACAACTCGCTGTTTCCGAGCTACCGCCGCCGCGGGCCGGTGGCGCTGATCGGCTGCTCCACCGCCAACGCCACCTTGCCGTTCATGGCCACGGGCGAGTTCGGCCACAAGCAGGCCCGTGCCGCCGGGCAATTGCTCGAGCAGGCAAAGCAGGATGGATTGTACCGGGTTGTGATGATCCACCACCCGCCGGTGCGCGGCGCCGCCCCCTGGCACAAGCGCATGCGCGGCATCGGCCGCTTTGCAAAGATGCTCAAACAGCACGGCGCCGAACTGGTGCTGCATGGCCACACCCATCTCGACACGCTGCACCATATCAAGGGCGCGGACGGGCCCGTCCCGGTGGTCGGCATTGCCTCGGCAAGCCAGGGACCTGGCGGCCGCAAGCCGCTCGCCGGCTTCAACCTGTTCGAGATCGACGGCGAACCGGGCAGCTGGAAAACCACCCATCTGCGCATGCAACTGGGGCCCGAAGGCCCCGGCATGATCGAAAACCCCGCCGGTGTGATTGCCCTGGAAGAAACGCTTGGCTGATCAGCCCTGCAGCGCATCGAATTGAATGCGCAAAAAACGCTTTAGCGATATGACATGATGCATGTCCCTTGGCGCTCAAGTGAAGCCAGTTAAGCGCGACATGCAGTAGCCAACCGGCCTCAGCCGATCATCGCCGACAGCCGGTCCCAGAAGGCCAGCACAAGAGCGGCTGCACCTGCGACGCAGCCGAGAATGAACCACGACGCGCCAAGCACCAGCCCGGCGCCGCCGGTCCGTTCAGGCAAGGGCAGCGGCGAAGGGGCTGCGGTCGAAACGGCAGAGGCCTGCGGCGAAACCTCGACGGTCCGGGCAGCTGGAGTGGTCTCCGCCGGCGCCACACTCGGGCTTGCCGCACGCGGCATGGATGGAGCCTCTTCGTCCGCTTCAGGGGCCGCCTTGCCGGCCATGCCGTCCTTCATCGCCTCGAAGTCACCGGCCAGGATCCGCTCCCGCTCGATCACCCGTTCGGCGATGTAACGGCTGACTGCATCCGCCGTCGCCGCCATGTCGCTGGTATCCGACAGGATCACCCGGCCAAGCCGCGTGTCGCGGACAAAGCGGAACACTCGCCGGTCGTGGCCCATATGCACATGCGCCACCGCGTCGATCCACAGCCGCGGCTGCAAGCCGGCAGAGACGCCAAAATCGAAGCGGTCATCGGTCGGGTCGATATCGCCCAGCACCGGCTTGATCTCCTCGGCCAGCAGCTCCAGCCGGGCGCGGTCGGCGTCGCGCATGTCGACCACCACGTCGGTGCGGTCGGCGGTGGCGATTTTCACTTCACGCACAATGTCCGCCAGGCGGCGGTCATTGGCGGGTATCTTGGGTCGGTCGGTCATGGCGTGGGTCCATCAGCAACGGGGGCCGGGAGAAGTTGGTTAACAACTTGTTACCACAGACCGGTCTTGATGGCGACAATGCGGCAGCTGCCGATTGCAGACGTGGTAAAGGGCCGCAGGCGCCGGATTTCGCCGCTTCCGGGCCACAACAGAGGGAGATCTGGCTGATTTCAGACGTCGCTGGTCAGCGCCTGCCCCAGCACCCGGATGATCGCATCGGGTGATTCTTCGGGCAGCATGTGGCCAAGTTCCGGCAACACGCTGAACGCAAACGACGCCGGCAGCGCGGAGGGCTTCGGGCATGGCAGCACCGTGTCCGCCGTGCCCCAGATCACGAAGACCGGCATGGCAAGACCTGCCAGCGCGTCAGCCGGCAACACGCCCTGCCCTTCGTCCGCGCCATTCGGGAACATCGCCTGATAGGTCTCGTCCAGTGCTTCGAGCTGACCCGGCCTGGACCGCGCGGCGACAAAATGATCGATCACGGCTTGCGAGGTGACGAACCCCGGCGCCGACATCTCGTCAAGACAGCCGCGGATCTCGGCTTCGCTCGTGGCCTTGGCATAGCGCGCCAGCAGACCGACATTGATGTCGCGGGCCATGCCCCCGGGCGCCACCAGCGTCAGCGTCTTCACCCGCTCGGGCGCGCGCATGGCGATCAGCGCCGACACCGCGCCGCCCATCGAATGGCCCGCCAGATGGAAGCTCTCGACACCAGCCGCATCCAGCCCGGCCAGAATGGCCTTGGCCATCCGCCCCGCACCGCCACGGCCATCGGCATCAAGCGAGCCGCCATGGCCGGGCAGATCGACAGCCATCACCCGGATCGAGTCCGGCAATCCCGCCTTCACCGGATTCCAGGCCGAACCGTCACCGCCAAAGCCGTGCAGCAGCACCAGCGGAATGCCGTTGTCGGGGCCTGAAAATTCGATGTGAAGTCCGCTCATGGCGCTCTCTTTCTTCTATGCAATGCAAAACCGCCGCGCTTTTCAGGGCGCGGCGGTCAGTGTGTCATCTCAGCTCTTTTGCGCGGCCAGCACCCGATTCGCTGCCGACATCACCGCTTCGAGCGACGCCGCCACGATGTTGGTGTTGACCCCCGCACCATGGATCTTGCCGATCGGCGTTTCCATCTGCATGTAGCAGATCGCCGCCGCATTCGAGCCGTGCTGCATCGAATGCTCGGAGTAGTTCGCCACCGTCAACTCGATGCCGAGATAGGTGCAAAGCGCGTTGACGAACCCATCGATCGGCCCGGTGCCGCGGCCCTCGATCCGCTTGGTCTCGCCATTGTCGGTGATCTCCGCCGAGACAATCCGGATGCCCTTGTTGGCGGGATCGGTATGGGTATGGTGATCGACAAACCCCAGCCGCGCGCCGGGCTGGTTGACGTAAAGCTCCATGAAGCTCTCATAGATCCGCTTCGGCGGCAGCTCCACGCCTTCCTCGTCGGTGATCCGCTGGATTTCCTCGCGGAACTCCACCTGCAGCGCTCGCGGCAGATCGAGCCCGTAATCCTCCTTCAGGATATAGGCGATGCCGCCCTTGCCCGATTGCGAATTGATGCGGATGATCGCCTCATAGGAGCGGCCGACATCGTTCGGGTCGATCGGCAGGTAGGGCACTTCCCACTCCGGCTTGTTGGCCTGGCGGATTGCCTTCATCCCCTTGTTGATCGCATCCTGGTGCGAACCCGAAAACGCGGTGTAGACCAGCTCGCCGACGTAAGGATGCCGTTCGGGGATCTTCATCTCGTTGGAATATTCATACACCGCCTTGATCCGCTCGATGTCCGAGCAGTCGAGCTCCGGATCCACCCCTTGCGTGAACATGTTGAGCGCTAAGGCAACCACGTCGACATTGCCGGTGCGCTCGCCATTGCCGAACAGCGTGCCCTCGACCCGGTCGGCGCCGGCCATCAGCCCCAGTTCGGTGGCGGCAATGCCGGTGCCGCGGTCATTGTGCGGATGCAGCGACACCAGCACGTTTTCGCGGTTGTTGATGTTGCGGCACATCCATTCGATCTGGTCGGCATAGATGTTGGGCGTCGCCATTTCCACCGTCGACGGCAGGTTGAGGATCAGCTTGTTGTCGGGGGTGGGCTGGATGATGTCGATCACCGCATTGGAAATTTCCAGCGCCACTTCCAGCTCGGTGCCGGTAAAGCTTTCCGGCGAATACTCGAAGCGGAACCCGCCGCCGGCCTTCTCCGCCATCTCCTTGACCATCTTCGCCGCATCGACGGCAATCTGCTTGATCCCGGCCACGTCCTTGTCAAACACCACCCGGCGCTGCAATTCCGAGGTCGAATTGTAAAAATGCACGATCGGCCGGTGTGCGCCTTCCAGCGCTTCGAAGGTGCGGGTGATCAGCTCGGGCCGGCACTGCACCAGCACCTGCAGCGACACATCATCGGGCACGCCGCCCTGTTCCACGCACCAGCGGGCAAAATCGAAATCCGTCTGCGAGGCGGAAGGAAACCCGATCTCGATTTCCTTGAAGCCCATGTCGATGAGCAGCTGGAACATCCGCGCCTTGCGGTCATGTCCCATCGGGTTGATCAGCGACTGGTTGCCGTCGCGCAAGTCCACCGAGCACCAGATCGGCGCCTTCTCGATCCGCTTGGACGGCCAGGTCCGGTCGGCAAGATCGATCAGCGGGTAGGCGTGGTATTTCTGGGCAGCAATCGGCATGCCCTTCGGTCCGGATGAAGTCTGTGCGGTCATGAGTGTCTCTCGTTTCCTGGCCCAAATCCCGGGAGCCGCGTCTGGCGACATCAACCGGCCTCAAGCCGTCATGTTGTATTCAGGGAAAAATGTAAAGTCGCGAGAGAGGAGCGGGTCGCGTCAACAGCGGTCTCGACCGCCGGACGCTCCTCAACGAGCCCGGCGATCGCCGCTAAGCGCGAGAAGGAGTAGCGAACCGGAACGCGCACGCGAGATCGCCGCCGCTGTGAAGCGGGCAGGTGACGCTGGATCTGGGCGCGTGGTCGGGTTCATGGGGAAAAGATAGCGAGGGCTGGGCGGGATGGCAAGGGCGGATGGCCAGCCTCAGTGTCACAAACAAGTCAGCCCATTTGTGTCGGATGAAGATGAAGGGCTCCTACGGCACATTGCAGATATCAGTGAACATCCATTGTTGAGCCTGTTTGCTTTCTGAAGAGAAAATACGAGTACGCCTTTGAAAGGTAAAAAAATCAAGCAAATTCATGTGCATGATCACTTGTAAATTTTAAGAGTATTTTCGAGAGATAAAGCGAGATATCCTCCCACTCTCGGCTAGAAATTATAACTCTCTCAGGCTTCTCATAATTTTCATGATGAACCAGAGAATTTCTTAATTGATATATTTCACGTCCTATACTATCTCTTTTGAAGGTTTTATTCTTTGTGTGTTTTTTGAAAATTTTAATTGATTTTTCAATTTTTTTTGTCTCCTCATCCGGATTTACGAGTCCGAATATTTTCATGATGGAAGGCTCTTCTCTTTCTCGCCAGTTCAGCGAAGCTCGACAATGAGCCTTAAGAGCAGCAATAGGAACGTTTAGCGAACCAGCATCTCTCAACTCAAGAATCCACGGAAAATAATATATACTTTCAAGACACCTGTATAGCTCTATAAATGAATGCCTTGATTGCGTTGCGGTCAAGCACTGAAACAGACTATCTTTAGAAATTGAAGAATATCTACCCAACTGCCACAACACATCATTCATTTTTTTTGTTATATTTGCCGCCCTTGCGCCACTAAAATTTGAACATAAATCAAAACCGTAGGCAGATATCGCTTCGCCATAAAGAGAATTGTCATGTGGTATTTCAAATATGTAAACCTGCTCATAGAACTCATACAAATCTCTAAAAGAATGACCTGTATAATAATCATCAACAACGTCGATCACATTCAGAGACTCCTCCTTCCTACGAAACTGCGATTTTATTGAATAAAACCCCTTCAATTCATGACATAAAAACATAAAAGTACTTTGATCCAGATTTTTTTGATTAAACCCAAGATTATCTCCCCATTTCGACACGGTGGTATCGTCAGCTTCATTTAAGCGAGGAAGTGAAAACGCCAGATAACGTCCATTTACATGTTCGTATAGGCAAAGAAATCCGCCGCCCGGCAAGTGGGCAACATTTGTTCCATGTAACTTAATAGTTTTGAATTGGCCAAATTGAACGCTTTTTTCGTTTTTCGGTAGGTCTTCCGTTTTGAGAACAGCGAGTAGATCCTCACGGCCCGCAGCAAAAACAAAAGGCTCAAAGACGCTTGCAATGACTTCTTTCAGATCGGCCTTCATTAAATTCGCCATATTGGACTGAGATCCGTTAGGCGGTCAGCTTTATCAATCATAAACGTGAATGCCCGAACGAATAAGTCGCGTTCAAACCGTCCAACCTGACCACTCCTTTGTGCAAGTCTAGTGTTCAAAATTTCGAGTTGAAGGAATTCATCTATCGCTTCTGAACCCACTCCTGAATTCTTTTCAATCAAGTCAAATAGGACGCTTTCCACTGCAGCGAGTTTGCTCTCAGCATCATCCCAATCAATATCAAACCCAGGTTCGTCAAATATTTTAACTGCAACGGCGACAAAAAAACCGACCAACGCCGGAAAGGACTGAAATAGTTCTTTCCCATCAGCAATGCGCTCTTTTGAGCCAGCAGGTGCAGCGGAGGATTGCGAAAATAGTTTATCCAGTTGAGACGCCAACCTAAGCGTCCGTATGAAATACCCCAAAAACTCCTGATGCGAACTGGCTTCAATCGCATCTAGACGAGCGAAGTCTTCTGCAACCTTGTCTTTCAAATCGAACTCAGGTTTCCGGGACGAAAAGGCCAGAAATAAGCGAATAATGGAGCTGGCTTGGTATTGTCCAGCTTCGCTTCTTCTACGCTCATCTCTAAGTGTAAATATCTGAGCGTCATCACCAAGTTCAGCTTTTATGATCGCAAGAAGCTGAGCATATATCGTCTCTAATTGCCTCGATATCTCCCATGGAACTTGCCCTGTATTTAGCACGAGCATACGGTAAATGAGACTATTTAAACTTCCTGAAATCCAGAACTCCACCCGAAGCGATTCGTCGCCAATTGATGGTTTCTGACCGACGGCGTCTCTTAGCGCGGTCGTCCGTTGCATCCCATCGATAATGGAAAGTGAGTGAGCCTCCAAACCTCCCAATTGCTTCAGTACTTCAGCATGCGCGTCACCTTTCGAGACCGCACGCAGCAAGTCTTCTGTAGCTTGAACCCCCAAAACGACTGGAGGAATAACTGCACCTAACAACAGGTCATTCACAAGTCTGAAACGTATCGAAATGCCTGTCTTAGTCTTGAGCGGAGCCCGCTGCCCCTCTATACCACCTCGCTCTTCGTAGGCCTTCGTTATAAGCTGCAGAAAGTCTGAGATCTTCATTTCGGTCATCACGGAATAGCAATCGACCCTTTTGTCGTGGAGTATACTGAGAACTGACATTTGGATTAGCTTTCCTAAAAGTTAAATTTTTGAGGAGGACTCAAATGTGGCGAATTCTCCCTTTACGGGCATACGGTTATGTATGCAATTATCTGCAAAAGCACAGCTTCAGTCCAGCTACACCCATATTTCATGCACAGTATTAAATTGCCGTGCCCCCCAAACGAGCAATTCCAACCCCTTACCCAAACCCCATCCCCCTTTTC